>Ga0209915_1000566_pt1 | contig 76190 bp, 79 predicted proteins | sample ThiBiot_750_plan_FD_183952 | JGI IMG/M metagenome (GOLD analysis project Ga0209915, IMG submission 183952) | Wastewater bioreactor microbial communities from Cape Town, South Africa - Thiocy_cont_750_plan (SPAdes) | ecosystem: Engineered > Bioreactor > Thiocyanate-remediating > Anaerobic-Aerobic... | reverse complement strand
CCACAATTATCTTTGTTTGATGTCATTCACTCTCTCGCTACTTTAGTCATTCTCTGGAAAACTTGAGTGAAGATACAAAGGAAGCGCATTGGTTTATTCATTTTTATCACATTACTTTTCCTCTTCTTTTTTTTTACTTTCACTGCCGTTAATCTTCTTTCTCTTTTTCTGACATTTTTTACTGTTTAAACAACTGACTGTTGTCAACGAGTCAGTCTCTGCGCTTCTTCGTCTTCTCTAGTTTTTTTTTTATTCTTTTTTTTACGTTCGAATTAACAAACCGAATAGGACCTTTATTTTTTTTGCTTTTCTCATGTCTTTTCCAGATAGATCTGTGTAAGAAACAAACATCGATAGTTTTCCAATGATCATATAGAAACAAAAATCGAAATGGATTATCTATACAATATTTTTCTTCTACTTTTATTTTCTACATCTACAGCTAGTCTTACCTATACACTTTCACAAGTGAATGTAAGTACAATTGGCACCTATCTACAATTAACTATGAGTTCAGTACTAACAAATACAGCAAGCGTTCGTCGTTTATCAACATCAGATATGGATTTATTAACATCAACTCAAATATTACTTTCAGCAACTAATGTTGAATCCATTGGATTCGCTTGGAATTCAGGCGATTGTTCATATCCAGCGGCAATTGCAAAGAAAAATTCAAGTATTTATATAAGTAGTCCAATATGTTTCACTGCAGCAACATCATCATCATCATTAACTAATCTCATTCAATTGACTGCTACAATTGAACAACTAGCACAGGCTGGAATCTATTTTTTAAATATGAATTCATTACATTATTTTTCTATGGTTGTAAGTGATTCGAATGATTTCTATACAAATCTCGCTAGTCAATTTGCAAGTTATCTAACAAGTCAATCGTATATTTACGAACGAACAATACCAATGTCGAATTTTACGACATCAGCAATTAATTCATTGAAAACTCGAGGTTAATCAACAACAATAAAAGAAAAAAGAAAAGCTAATATTCTGTATTTCTAGTTTTTTTTGTACTTTGTTCTTATTCGGATGAACAATCAATTTATTCAACAATTTCCTCTTCCTATTCAACACTTGTGCCAACAATGAGCAATTTTGTTTTTGTATTTATTCGTTGGTCTCATCATTTTTCAAGTATTTATACTTCACAATTGACATTTAATCTAACAAGTTTATCAGCACACGAATTTCCTTTTCTTCATCTCTTACCAATGGACATTAATACCTATACAAATCTATCGGATTTAGCACTTTATTATCAACAATCTATTTTCAATTCCGGAACACTGAGCTTTTCCGATGATGTAAGTTAATCAGACGAAAATCATCTATTGACTAATTGAATTTGTTTCTTGTTTTTTTTTCTTTTTGCCCTAGATTATTTTTATTTTACAAGAACTTGAAAGTGTTTTACTATTCCAAGGAAATCTTTCACCAATTAATTCAACAACAGATCTAGGGTCAATTACATTCGATACTAATTTGCAACGTTTATGGAATTATGCATTGATCGGTCGATTATGTACAGGTGAATGGGCAATATTAAAAACAATCAATTCATTATTTACAAGTGCAACAACTAATGCCAACGGATGTGTAGTCTATCCCAATACGGATATTATTATTGCAGAAGAGACTGGTTTGATTCCGAAAAAAAAGAATAGCTTGACAATCCATGGATTTTAATTTATTTTAGGTTGGCGTATTTTACGTATTGTACTTTTCTCACTTTTGGGCGTTCTATTGGCGTGCGTAGCTGGATTAATTGCATTTTTTGTCATACGGTATGATGATGCGAAAAATGAGTTTAAAAGTTCACTTTTGAAATATTTTTCTTTTTGTTTTGCTTCAAAGAAATCAACGCAATCGAAAACAAATGTCTAAAGGACCGAATAAAATCATTTTATTACCCGATGATTTAATGTTTGTTATGCCGAAAGGTTCAATATTTACGAGCAAAGTTTGTCTGACAGGGCATTTTTGTTTGTCATGTGTTCTTTTAAATTAAGGTTAATCTAAAAAATGAAGCGCACGAACGAAGTAATATGTCGATTCGAAGTGAAGAAATTCAAGCTGGAAAAACAGCTCGTTATAATGTAAAATCAATTGAAAGAATTAGATTAGATTTCATTTTCATAATTGTAATTTTTAGGGAGATTTAGTTGAAGTGAAAAAACTGCATATTGGCCCGTTATCACTTCGAACCAAAGTCATGAAAGAATTACGACAATTGAAAGATTTACGACATGAAAATGTGAATACATTTATTGGACTTTTTATTGATCCGACTGCACCAGCACTAATCTTGGAGTATGGACATCGAGGAAGTTTAGAAGTAAGCTGAGAAAGTCAATGATAATATGATAAATCTTTTTTTTATTATTATTTCCGTAATAGGATATTTTGAAAAAAGAAGAGATTAAACTTGATTGGAATTTTAAATGGTCTATGTTGAATGATCTCGTTCGAGTTTGTTTATTATTAATTGAGTCAAAACAAAAAACATTCTATGATTGATTCTAGGGCATGAGATATCTTTCGAATTCGCCAATACGATGCCATGGCAATTTAAAATCTCGAAACTGTATTGTCGATTCACGTTGGGTTTTGAAAGTCACTGATTATCATCTCAATGAAATGTACTCACTTCAAAATGCACCTCGACAAGTCGAAATAGCTGGTTAGTTCAATCTCGTACAGTTTTATTTTGTTTTCTATATCAAATTCAGATCTTCTATGGATGTCACCCGAACATATTCGTACATCGATTATGAAAAATGATGTTGCTACTGTCATGACAAGTTCATCAGCTGGTGATGTCTATAGTTTTGGTATTATTATGCAAGAAGTTATTCTTCGTGGACCGCCATTTTGTATGTTGGATCTAACACCACAAGAGATCATTGCAAAAATTAAAAAACCACCGCCATTACTTCGGCCATCGGTTTCGAAACAAGTAGCACCGCCCGAATATATCAATTCAATGAAACAATGCTGGGCCGAACAAGCCGAAACACGACCATCGTTTAATGATCTGGCACAATCGATTAAATTGCTCAATGGCGGAAAGTAAGAAAACAAAGAAGAATAATTGAATCGTTGTTTGTGTTTTTCGTAGGAAAGTGAACATTGTCGATACAATGTTTAAAATGTTAGAACAATATTCGAATAATCTCGAAGATTTAATTAAAGAACGAACAACTCAACTTGAAGAAGAAAAGAAAAAAACCGATAAACTTCTATCACAAATGTTACCACCGTATGTGAATCTGTTTGTTTGTCATTCATTCATTTATTTATTTTCTTTTCATTGAAAAAAAAACGAAAACAGGACTGTTGCCGAAAGTTTAAAATCTGGCAAAGCTGTCGAAGCTATTTGGTACGAATGTGTGACCATTTATTTTTCTGATATCGTCGGTTTTACGACCATATCAGCATTGAGTAGTCCGATGGAAGTCGTCGATCTACTCAATGATTTATACACCATGTTCGATTCAATTCTCGAAGATTTCGATTGTTATAAAGTTAGTTTTTGTGTAAATAAATAAATAAATAATTCGTTGTTTTCTAAGGTCGAAACTATCGGCGATGCATACATGGTTGTTAGTGGTCTTCCAATTGAAAATGGAAAAAAACATGCCTCAGAAATTGCAACTATGGCATTGACATTACTGTATCATTGTGGTAAATTCAAAATTCGTCATATGCCCGGCGTACCTTTACAATTACGTATTGGTCTACATTCGGGCGCGTGTGTAGCTGGTGTTGTTGGATTGAAAATGCCACGATACGTATGATCGAGAGGAAAACGAAAGTTTTTTTTTGTTTTTAATTTTTATTTTGTTAGTGTTTGTTTGGAGACACGGTTAATACAGCTTCGCGTATGGAATCTACTGGAATGGGTAAAAAAGAAAATTGAGAAAGAAAACTATGAAAACAATTGATTCGTTTTTGTAGCTTATCGAATACATTCGAGTGAAACAACAGCTGGCCTATTGGAAGAAATCGGTGGTTTCAATCTTGAATATCGAGGAGTGACTGAAATTAAAGTACGAGAATGATTTTTTCATTTTGCAATTCAATGATTTTGTTGTTTAGGGTCGAGGCAATTATAAAACTTATTGGTTAACTGGTAAAGAAGGTTTCGATAAGGAATTGCCAGCGCCAGTTATTTCAGAGAATAATCATGGTTTGGATAAGGAATTAGTACGTTTAGCTGAGAAACATGCTCGTGAACGTGAAGCACGAGAAGCACGTGAACGACAAGAACGTGCAGCACGAGAAGCAGCTGGTGTGAAAACACCTCCAGTATCGAATCAGATACAAGTCAAACCAATTATTGAAACGAAATTAACAACAGCTGAACCGAATTTACAATCAAGAAAATCCTATGTGAAAATGTCAAATGGTGATTCTGATATGAATAAAAACGATGATCTATTGAGGTTTACGCCGCCACCTGATCATCTACCATCAGCTGGATCATTTACAACAAATCCGAATCCGTCTACCAGTGAACTACCTGCCAAACTTCAACAAATGGCCGGACCAAGTGGACCGATCAAGAAATCCGGCAAATCAAAATGGTGATTTGTTTGCAAACAGTTGACAAACTTCTTCGTTTTTTTTTCTTTTTATCTATTTGTCGTACTTTTACCGAGTGACTGTACATTTTTTTTCATCTATTTCAGACACTTATCTATCGATTGTTCTTTCTTCTGAGACTCAGTCATATGCAGTATATATTCTCTCATGTGGTTTTCTCTCTCTCTCTTTCGTTCTTTTTTCAATTCATATTTCAGCGGATAAAAAAAAGAAATCCGACTATTCTCTCACTTGCCTTGAAAGATCAAATAAAATATTTATATTTTAACAACAACAACAACAACAACAGCAACAGCAGCAACGATTTTGAGCATAATCATTTTCTTCTCGACTTTCTCATGAGACAAATCTCGCAGTCAATCGAGTATCTTCAGTATATCGACAAGTTGATTTCCCAAAAGAAACATTTACATCAATGTGAAAAACAATATAAGTGTTATCAAGGTAACAAATTAGAAACTAAAAAAATGTATCATGCCGAATCTCAAGAGATTAAGTGGGAAAAAGAAAAAAAAAGAAAACTACGTCAGAGTTATTTCGAATATTTCTTTCGGAATTCAAACATGATTGGGTTAGTTATCCTACCGATTCTATTAGTTCAATCGCGTAAGAATTTCATTTTGATTGTCAATAGTATTTTATTTCTTTTTTTTTTCTAAGAAATTTATCAAAGTAATTTACAAGAAGCAAATCAATTTTTAAAAGGCCAAATTTCGACTAAGAATCGATATGAACAATCAAGAGAAATAGTTGAAAATACACGTGAAGTAAATAAACATGGTTTTCTTTTGTCATTTTCATACGCGAATCTATAGTCTTGTTTGTATCAATATCGTCAAGAACAAACGTTCTCTCAACGTCGACAAAGTCTGTCGCCTATCTGCAAACAATATTGTTCGGAAACCGATGATTGTCAACAAGAAAATGGTAGACAAATATCTAAATAATTCGAATTTTGACTTTTAATTCTGTAGAACAATCGTCTTGTACGAATCCGGCATATCCAATTTGGTCAAAACGAACAATGAAATTCGTTCAAAAATATCAACGAACTTGTTATATTCGTATAACTGAAATCGTTCGATACGATCGTGCCGAGGAAATTTGTACTCAACATGGTCTTCAATTGGCCATTATTGATAGTATTCCGTTACTTGAACATCTCAAACAAGTGCATATGTGTAAGTAAAAAAGTTCAAGAAAACAAAATTGACTAATGTCGGTTTTACTTGTTAAAGTTAATTCGACATGTCGAGGCCAATGTCCTCAAGCGCGAGGGTATTACATCGGCTTACAACGACAGATGACAGAAAATAATCTCCCATCGAATTCAACATGGATTTGGTCGAATAATGTCACTTGGACTCAGAATGAAACACAATGTAACGATGATGATTATGCAGATACATCGTTTGCTAATTCAACGTATCTTTGCTATACGAATTTCGATGGCGAAAAAGTTTGATGATGAAAAATGATTTGAATTTCTTGAGTTTCTCATTTTTTTAGAAAGTAACCGTTTGGAACGAAGGCGAACCAAACAATCGTCGATATAATCAATTTCTACCCGGTGAACAATGTGTTGAAATCATTGCTCGACCGGATCACGATGGATCTACGAAACAAATCGGAAAATTGAATGACATACCTTGTAATAAGCCAGCTCTCGGTGTTATCTGTCAAATCGATGGTTCGTTTAAAATCAATCGAAATTATTCATCAAACACAGTTTTCATCTAGATTTAAAACCGGTTAATTCAACGAGATTTCAATATTTCGCAACACTTATCGGTTTCAATGAGACGAATATCGAAGAAAATCGTCTATTGAAAAATTTCCTTGTTGATTTTACTGGTTCAATCGATGTCAATCTCGATGCTATGTCAGCAGTTACTGCTGCACTTGAACAACTTCTCGCTCTGCCATCGTTTACTTCGGAACAAGCGACAAGTATCTTGAAAATTGTCGATCTACTTGTCAACGTTACCGGACAAATCGAAATCATCAATGACGATAGTTCATTAAAAACAATTACGAATAAGTTCGAAGAAAATATTTTCTATTTCAAATCAAATCTATTCTTGATTTAGATTACTTCGTTTTCTCGATTTATTTCCAGCTAAAATAACCATTCATAATGATACGGGACTTTCATTTCGATACGAGAATTTAAATACATCCATAGCTGAAATTCATTTATCCGATGAAAATCAAGCTGATGATTGGTTCACAATTACTTCTGGATCTGAGATAGTTATTGACATTAATTTTGAAATTCTCAAAGATATATTCGATCTCAATAAAACCTATCGTATAATTGAAACAATCTTTTCAAATTTCAATCTTTTTCCACAATTCAATCAAAGTCAACATCAATTACAAGGCGTACCAATTTCGTATCATATTGTCAATGAAACATCATTCGAAACTGACCAAGAATTCATTCGTTTTCGAATTCATTCGTCGAATTTCGAACAACAAACAACGTCTCTCTCATGTGCCTATTGGTCATTCGAAGATAACAATGGCTCATGGAAAATCGATGATAGTTGCCGATTTGCTGGCTATGTAAATAATTATGCTGAATGTTACTGTAAACATCTAACACATTTTGCATTATTAATGGTAAGTCGAGCAAAAATTTCTCAGCAAAGAGATCAGAAATGATTATTTGTCTCAGGTACCTGAAAGCAAACGACTAATTCAAGTATTAACAAATGTCGAAGAATTTATAATTCATCTTGTAACTTATATCGGAATCATTTTATCGATTGTTGGATTAGTTATTACTATAATTACGTATTTACTTTTTCGGTAAGAAGATTTGTCTCGATGAAAAAAGCATAACAATGGCATTTTTTTTTCAAGATTTTCGAATAAAAATCATCTTCATCTATCATTATTTATGTTGTGTCTCGCATTGTTATGCGTTAATTGTCTCTATCTACCATTCAGTCAAACAAAACCAACGAACAAATTATTCGGTTCAATTCATCTTTGCAATCTATTCGGTTTTCTTCTTCATTATTTTCTTCTCAGTTCATTTTGTTGGATGTTAATCATTGCAACTGTTCAATATATGTATTTCGTTCGAATATTCGATACATATATATCAAAATATTTCTTAAAAACAAGTCTTATCGGCTGGATACTTCCTCTATTATTTCCTCTACTTGTCATTCTTATTGGTGAAAATGGTGGTTATACAGGTGTACGAAGTTGTTGGATTAATAATGATATTCTTCTTTATACAACATTTGTTGCACCTATTTGCGCTATTCTCTGTTATAATCTCATCGTTTTTCTATTTACTATTCGAAGTATTTGTCAACGAGATTCAACATTAACAATCAATCAAACAAATAAACGTTCGAAATTACAATTAACTGCTGTTATTTGTTGTTTTATTTCGATTGGTTGTACGTGGTTCTTTGGCATATTTGTTTTAATTCAACCGATATTTATGAATCAATTAATATTTTGTTTAAGTAATGCATTTCAGGGTTTTTTTATCTTTTTACTTCATGTTTACTTTTCCAAACCGAAACGTGATTTTTGGCGAAAATTTTTTATTCAACGCGGTTTTCATCAACGTCGTCTACGATCACAACAGCCAACATCCGAACAAACAGATACAAACGATTCGAATACTAAACGTCCAGTGAAATTGCAAACAGCTGCCATCAATCCAGCCTTTGAGGATATTCATGTTCCTCAACAACGATCATCTCAAGGTCGTCCAATAGCTCAAAATCCGTTACCACAACCAGATTATCTCTACGATCGAATTCAAAGAGCTAAATTAGCCAAAAAACCTCCCCTTGCTTAAGATAATAAGAAAAAAAAACAACAAAGAAGACAATCGATTACGCCTCCTATTTTATGCATTTGTTCGTTTGTGTGCTTTTGATATAAATATTTAGATAGATGTACGAGTATTTGAATGAAGGCAGTAATAAATATTCCCAAAAAAGAAAATGATTAGTTTCCGAAGAAAAAAAAAGCGGAATTCAATTAAGAGACTTTCATCGGCCCGTGAATGCATGTTGACTAATCCTATTTTTGTGAAAGAAAATGTCTGACATTATTCAGCCATTTGCCTACTAGAAATTCCTTGAAACTTAGTCAATACGATACAATTCGTTTTTGATCAATTGACTCGAATTGTGATGATAATTAAGTGATTTATATGTCTAATCTACAATCAAGACATTTTTTTTAAAGGAGAAGAAAACAAAATCATTAACAAAAAAAAACTGATTAAACTAACCACCATTTATTCCAACAAAAAAAAAGAAAGAAACGGACAGTGTATTTTTGATAGGTAAAATCAAGTTTGAGCCAACTCACTGTTCTTAGATATTTTAATAATACTTTTTTTTTTGTTTTGTTTTTTAAAGAAATATATATATACGCATGTATATTCTATATACAAATATACTATCACCTGAATCGAGTAAAAAATAGAAAAGGAAAATTTCATTTCCTAATTGAATAACAAAACATCACCGGATATGTTTGTATTGTCTTTTAACTTCTTTTTTTTTCTTCAAAAAATAACAGTTACAGAGAACTTTCTTTCTTTTCTTGCCAAACAAATGTCGGTGATGATGTTGTCGTTGTTGCTGTCGTTGGTGCTGATATAGTAATATCAATTTTTCTACAAAAACAAAGACAAACAAACATCACATAATATGAATTATTGAAATATTTTTCATTTGATTATACTGATGATAATGTGGATTATTTTCATGCCATTTTTCTAATTCATGTAATTCTTTCAAATCTTTTGCACTACATGTTATCATGTCAACAGGATACGTTAGATTAAATCTCGAATAATCAATTCGATAGAGACCATCGTCACGTTGAAATGTAATTAAACGTTCAAAACGATAACCCCAGAGTATTTCCGATGGTAAATAGGATGTTCGTGCTTGTGTTGTCATGCCCGTTGATTCAATAATGCCTTCTAATATGACAACTAATTCGAAACGTTGTTTAACTAAATCAGCACGACTAACATCATACAAAGGCGATTGTTCGTCAATAATATGTTCAATAACTAATGGCCAAATTAAAAATAATCGATCGACACCTTTATCAAAGCCAACATTCATATCATATGTATGTAATGGTAAAATTTCACCTTCCAATGTAACACGTTTTTTAATTAAATACATTCGTACATGTGCTTCAACGATATGTGATTTTCTCATATCACCAACACGGCATTGCAATGTCATTTGACCATCACGTAAACAAATGACAGCTTCACGTGACCAAATTAATGTTTCCGTACGTTTTTTTGGTCGTGAAATTTTAGCAAAAACTACACCGACCATAAATGATTGTAGAAGAACGCCTATACTCGATTGAAACATCATAATCACAATGGCAAAATAACATGTTTCTTTAACAACACGCGTTCCATAACCGATTGTTTGTTGAGTTTCAATTGAAAATAAAATTGCACCGGCAAATGAATGTACACCAGCTATGCAAGCTGTATAATTCGTTGAATGATAATTTTCAGGTTGTAAATCACCGTAAATAAACATTAATAAATACCAGATTAAAGCAAATGCTAACCAACTCAAGCAAAATCCAAGTGTAAACAAACACAATGCATAACGCCATTTTAAATCAATTAATGTTGTAAAAATATCTGCAAGATATTGACGACGACGTTTTTCAATATTAAATCTATGCACAAAGAATATATATATATGAATGTATATCATTCTAATGTCACTCCGCCCCTTTTGTTGTTGACGTTTCTTTTTCTGATTCTTAATCGATCGTCGAACGTCTCAATCAACACAATAAACCTAAGTGGTACTTCAATTATTATTTTCCAGTTTTCAAGTCGAATAAACTATTTCTCCTGTTGCTTTTGTTTTATTATTATTATTATTATTTATTGAGACTGATCGACTTTTTCTTTGGAAAATGATTGATGATCTTCTTTTTTTTCCCTCTCAGCAGTCTTTTGTTTTGTTTTACCCTCAAGTGAAAATCGTTTTCTCCTTCGGAAATTTATTTACAGTTAATAATCAATCTTTTCTTTTTCTTCAAGTGATGCATTGAGAAAACAAATAACTTCAGTCGTTTTACATATTTCTTACCTGGAAATGTTAACTTCGCCGTTTTTAAGCAACAATCGACGTTGTGTATTGCCACGTGCCGCTAATTTACTTATAGTTGAATCTTTAGGGTGTTTCGATTGATCGAATGATTTATCACAATTACGTGTCACACTGCCATCGCCAAGAAGGCGTAGAGCTTTCGTACCTTTCGTTGTGCACTGCAGCCTGTAACAATAGATAGAAGAAGAAAAAAAAACGAGCTAGAATGAAAAATCTGTTTAGCAAATATACTCGAAAAATTAGTTGACTGTTATACTGGCATCTTCTCCTTTTCGAGACGTAGAATGTCAACAGACAATAGAGGAAGACGAAGAAGAAGAAAGAAAGAAAAACTAATCATAATAGACTTCGAAAACAAACATAAACAGATGGTTAATCAAGAAATGTAAAAGAAAAAAAGTTATTAGAAAGATAGATAATCTAGTCGGTTGTTTTCTTTGCCTTTTTTTTTTATTAGTTCGATGTCATACCTTGTTAATAAATGTGAATTATGTACATATCCATTTTCTTTAACTGTTTTCATTGTTCTTTCATTGGATCTCATCGATTCATCTAAACCAGTGAAATCAGTCATAGGTGAATTTGGTTCGTCGTCATTTGTTGTCGTCGTTGTATGCGTTCCTGTGCTAAATAATCGATCGAATGTCAATAGACGATCACGAGACATTTTCAAGGGATTAAAAGATGATTTGCGTTGATGTTGATAATGTGTCGGTAGAAGCAGTTGTTGTTGTTGTTGTTGTTGTTGTTTGGTGATCGAATCGACAAGCGATTTATCAACGCTTGGCGAACGTGAGCGTTTAGTTGACCAAGGTACAGGCAATGAAATAGCACTTAATTTTCGACGAACATTTAATGTTGCGGTTGGTTGTAATGTTTGTGTTAATGTAAATGATTGCTTTCGAGATGAATCACTATTTACATAATGAGGATGTGAAGAATCCTCTGATGAAGATAATATTTGAAGTGTTTCAGATGAACTGTCAGAAGATATTTTACGTAAATTAAAACTACTATGACGTTTATTGACTTTTGTCTCGTTCGTTGGAGTAGCTGTTAGATGACTTGTTGACGACATGAGACAAAAAGGAAGTTCTACTTGGCCTAAAACATCAAAAAGAAATCCAATGAGTTACATGTGTTGGAACTGATCAAAATTACTTTACTACGACTAAAACACTCGTCATATTCAATTAATTTTCTTTAAAATTTTTCGTTTTTCTTTCCTTTTTTCTCTGTCTCTCTCAGCTACTTAGCAAGCAAAGAAAAAAGAAAATAACAACGGTATTCAACAATGTAGAAAACAAACTTCCATGCGAATGAGATGAATATTAAATTACTTAAATACACTTCTTTTTCACTACTTGATGTCGTGCAACAGTTGCTTCATTCACATACACACACACATATATATATATATACTCTTCCTGCTCTTATAAATATATATAATTTTTTTTTCTTTCTCTGTTTTGACGTTGAAATACCAGGTTCATTCTCACCGGCTTCCTCACTTTGTTTTCCTAGTTCTTACTCGTTCGTAGCTTTTATTTTCTATACAACAGATTATAATAATGATTCCGATGATTTCTTTTCCCCTTCTTCTCCTCTCTCGTTCGTTCTTGACTCGAAGAAAAAGAAGCAACAACCATAGTGAGAAAAAGCAAGAAAAGAGTTTTTGTTATTGTTGTTGCAACTCTTACTACTACCACGATTACGATTGATGTTGTTTTTACTCGAAGATATGCACGAGTATTCAATGCACACCTTATTTAATCAAAAATTACCTTGCATTCAATCATAGTCTCGATTGTTAGTCTTTTCCCGTTTCAATCAATCGATAGTTTTCATCATGATCAGATCGAAAATAAAAAAAAAAGAAAAAGAAAGCAAAGAAATCGGATCTTCGAATCTTTTTATCTGATTAGCAAAAGACAATTAATGTCTTCTTTCTTGTCAACTTCGAGTCAACAAAATAAGAACCTACAGACGAGTGTTTGCTCTCAAGTTTCTCTAATTGAACTTCAAAAATACACATATATAGAAAGGGAGAAGAAGAAAAAAAAAGTGCATAGTTAACCATGCAATATGACATGCATGTTTGCCTGGTCGATTATTGCGTATATAAACTAAGCTAATCAATAAGAAGAAACAAAACGAGAGAAACAGTAAATTTGTTCTTTAAAGTATCGCTAAAATATATACGAGGTCGACATTTATCCATATTGAATTTGTTGTTATTTTTTTTTTCAATCAGAACGAAATGACACAGGACAAAAAGAACGAGAGAGTGAGAGGGAAAAAACATTTGTCAAAATACCTTCAATGAATTTCGTATTCTCCTTGAACTCAAGAAAAGTACACATACGCAGACAGATTTCTTCTATCTCTTTGTTACTTTATTGATAGATTGCCTGGAATGATGATGATGTGTCTTTTTTTTCAAAAACTATCTATCTATCTATATATATATATATATAAGAATAGCGTAGCAATGAGAGAGAAAACAAAGAATGTCGTACGAAGAGAAGACATTGGATAGTTGAAGACTTAATAACATGTAAATTTCCAGTCCCCAAAGCAACGAATCTATTATTCTACATTCAGTTAATGATCATCTGGAGTCAAATAAAATTAATAATCTTTTCTTTCGATCAGTATATCGTACAATAAACAACAATAATTAGACGTTCTTTTAAATGATTACCTTTGATATTGATACATGTTCGAATTCAACAAAAAAAAAACAAATAAAATGTGTGAATAAATCGTCTTCACGTATATCGTTGCTGTTGCTGTTTATCGTAAATGGTGAAATGTCGTTTGACGGTATTCTAAGAAATATCTATTATATGATAATCTTATGTTAACTGGTTCCTTCGTTCTTTCTTATTTTGACAGTACACGGATAAATGCAATTAGATCTTTGCTTTGTAAATAATACCACATACGCACACACACTTATTGCAATGGTGGATATTTTCTTGTTTTATATGTATATTTGCAAAATATTTCGACGAAAGAAAACAACAAAAGACCGCTGAGAAACAAAACAAGTTTCAATATGCTTACAATCGACTACAGCTAAGTGCTGCAAGCAATCGTTTTGTGTGTTTTCTTCTGAATTGATCACAATTATCGCATGCAAGACGTATAATATAAAAGCAAATGATCGAAAAAAAAATATATATCGACGAAGAAAAGATTTCCGACAGAGAACAGCTGTTGATATTTAACGATCTTGTTGTTCGAAACAACTTCATCAATGAGTTAATTAGCGATTAACTATTGAAACAAATTCTTTTTGATTGCTTTTATTGAATTTTCTTTTTTTCTATGCATAAATTTAATTAAAGAATAGATATAATAATCATCGATCATATCTCTATATATATATTTATATTGATCGAGGCAATGAAATGAAAAAGAAAAGATCGAATAGATTTTGATTAGAATCAATAAGGATGTTGATTTCGTCAGACATCGATACGATCGAAACAACAACAACAACAACAACGACGACAGCAGAAAGAACAATGAATGAAAAATCTTTTTCTTCAATCAGATTTGATAGTCGTTGTTGAGCATAAAAAAAGGCTAATCATCCATTTATCTATCATTAAATGAATTAGACATAATTGAACGAAACGAAAAAAAAATAGAACGTCCCGTTTTTTTCCTGTCCTTCATATTGAAATATTTACAAAAATTATCTCTTGTCAATGATTAAAGAAAACGATGTGGTATGATAAATTGTTATTTTTCTATTACTTGTCCTTAATGACATTGACAGAACTATTAGTAAATAAGATATAGAAAGAAAGACAAAAAACAAACTCGAAATAACTGAAGAAAGTTGATAATTATTAATTATCGTGTACAGCTGTTTTGAATCGATGACGTAAAATTAAATCCTTGAAATCGATTATTTTATTGTGATAAACATATGATACAAAAAGAGACGGCAAATATTGTCTGGCATGATTAATGATGTTTCAAATGAACTGAAACACAAGGATACGATTTCACTTGCAAAACACAAAACGACATCTGCTTGTTGTCGCATGAGAATAACATTTTTTGATTTTGTTTTCATAGAGAATTTTTCTTTTCTTTTTCTCAAAAAAAAAGAAAAGAAACAAAATAATTTAACGTTCCTTTCCTTGCCCCCTTCTCCTCCGCCTCCTCGCCTTCGTCGTCGTCTCCTTTCGATTTATCCGATAGAAAATAAGTAAAAAAAGACGTTTAAAATGGGCTGTAAGCAATGTAAAATCTTCGCAACTAAACCAACGAATTCCGCAATATTTATCAAACAACAAAATTCAGCTTGTTTCGATGATCTACCTGTTGAATTAATCTATCATATTTTCGATCAACTCGATACTTTGACAATCCTCACATCGCTTTATAATGTTTCCAAACGGCTCAATGCAATGATTCGAACATACAATCAATATGATTTAAATTTCAAATCGATTTCTCGAAAATATTTTCATCGAATTTGTTCGATTCTTCATCCGGAACAGATCATTTCATTGACATTATCCGATGGCAATGATACAGTTGGTTTAGTTGAATATTTTCTTCAGAAATATTCACTAACATCATTTCAACATTTAAAATCTCTTACACTTCGAAATATCGATGATAATGAACAAATGATTAAAATCTTTCTTTCATTGCCTCATCAACTTGAATATCTCAGCATTGAAAACAACGAAGAAACATACGATGAAACTGTTTTCGATATTTTTTCGACTATTCTCACACGACAAACGCTAACAAAACTCTATCTTGATATTGACAGAAATCGTATACTAACACCGACGATCCTCTGGCCAAATCAATGTTATCTAACTGAATTGATATTAATTGGTGTTTGTAATCTTTCATTATTTCGAATGATACTTCTCTATTCATTGAATCTAAAGAAAATTCAAGTTGATGATATTGATTTTGATGATGAAAATGACGACGACGAAGAAGAAGAAGAAGACGAAGAAGCAATATTACCAATTGAAAATGCATCGAATATTATTTCACTGTCGTTTGTTTATGCTCGAACACAATTTGATAAACTTGATTGGTTTCTTCGGCAATTTCATTCTTTGCAATCTTTTCAATATTTTAATCTCGATGAATCCTATTGTGATAACGATTGGTCTATAGCCATCAATGGTAATCATTGGCAAGATTTATTAGTTCATTGTCAACAATTTCAAATGATACTCACCATTAATCATTCACAGCAAACGTGGAACATTCAAGAATATATTTCAACGTTTCAAACACATTTTTGGCAAGACAAAAATTGGCAAATAGCTCTCGAACAACATGATTATCTTATTCTCATCTATACATTACCGTATCCATATCATTCCTATTGTTATACACATTCAATAGTTTTTTCTCTACCAACGAATCATAGTTTATTAAAAGAAACTATGCAAAATGTAACCAAATTACGTATTCATTTAAATGCAATCAATCATTCCGTACGAATTGAATAGATGATTGTTGACACAAAAGAAAAACAAGTTCAAAATCTTTTTTTGTTTTTCTAGATTATTGGTTCTCCTCGATTCTTTCACGTTTCACAAATCATTCTCGATGGTCAATGGCGATCGATTGATCTCATCGAATCGATATCTTCTCTTGTTTGTCTATCTAAAGTCACGAAATTCGTTCGGCTAGAACGCGTACCAACACTTATCTTTCGAACATTTCTCGATCGTTTAATTAATTTAAAATCTCTTACATTAACAACATCTGTTCTCAATAGTTTAAATGCAGCTCAATTTCAATATCGAACTTGTTTGTATACATTAACGATTCTTCAATTCGATGATCAGACAAATAATTTTGTTCATGTCGAACCATTTTGTACGATGTTTTCACGTATTGAACATGCCGATCTACCGATTGATACAATTGAAAGTTGTCAATATCTAATCGAACGATTAGGAAGTGATTTAATTAGTATTATCTTTCGTTTTTCGAATGATGCCGACGAGGATGATGACGAGGAAGAAAACGAGAAAATTCGTTGGATTGAATCATTACGAGTCAAACAGCAGTATCGTCTTTGTGATGGAGATCTTTATCTTTGGCTACATTAATTTACAACAATCGATTTGTTATTGTTTTTTTTATAGGTGTTTCTTTTAAATGATCGTCATGACAAAATATAAAAAATCAAAATGTCTTTCATTTTCTTTTTCTTTTTTATTATTTCGACATAGATTTGATCCTTTTTTGTTCTTGTCTAACGAATAAAAACAATGACTTCGAAAGGAGACATAACCGAAAAGAAAGATCTAGCTTTATCATCATCGATGTCGACGAGTTCGAAGAAAAAATCGAAATTCATGTCGAAATTTTGTCTTTCGACAACGAATGATCCACTTGTTCAACTGAATATAGGTGGTACAATAATGACAACACGTCGATCAACACTCGTACGCATGCCAAATACCGTTCTTGCACTTGCATTTACATCGCCTTGGTCCGATGAAATCACTCGAGACGAACAGGGTCGAATATTTTTCGATTATGATCCACAATTATTTGCCTATCTACTAAATCAATTACGTTTGTGGTCATCAACACGAAAAGTTTTCGATCTACCAATCAATCCTATTCAACGTGAACATTTTCGTTTATTTTGTCGAGAATTAAATTTCGATTCGCAATTAACCGATGGAATCTATCGACATGATAAATTTACTAAAACATGCGGACATATTCTACTCGATGACAAAGGTCTCATTGCTCGACATACAGCAAGCTATCGATTTGCTGAATGTCGTGGTATGAATGTTTATTCATCAGGTATCAATCGAATAACACTCATGTTAAAACATCAAACCATAGATAAATTCAATACATTCCTTGGAATTATTTGGGCAGGTACGCCTATGCAAGAAAAATCATTCGAATCACCGACAGCTTACGGTTGGACAGGACAACAACAAGTATTTATCAAAGGTATTCCATCGGCAGTTCAAGGATATGCTGGTTATGATTCGGATATTTGTACACAGGATACAGTTGATTTGATTTTAAATTGTCAATTAGGTTCGATTTCGTTGTACAATCATCGAACACGTAAAACATATGAAATCTCAGTGGATTTGAAAGAAGGTTGCCCATTACCGTGGCAATTACATGTGAATCTCTACGGTCCAGAAGATGCTGTCAGACTCATGAATCCATCGTGAAAAAGAAAAGTATTTCGTTTTTTTTATGATATATGATCTAGCTTTTCTTTTCTTATAATATATATTCATATAAAATCCCACGTTTTTTTTTCTCACACGATCAAACAAACAAACAAACAAACAAAACAAAAAACGTATTTTTCTTTTTCTTTTCGATATTGCCAAATAATCAAGATGTTTCTAGAAGATATATATGTATAGAGAGAGAGAGAGAGTAAGAAAAAACAGAAATCAGTGCGATTTTTTGAACATGATCATTTGACATTTAGAGAGAGAAGAAAAACAAGCAAGAAATATGCAGACTAGGCCTTTTCTTTTCGTAACAGAAGAAAGGAGCAATATTTAGCCTAAATATATTTATATATATGTATATTGAAAATTAAAAACGGGAGATAAAATTGGATGAGAAGATATTCAATTTCAATAACGTCGAAATTTCGATACAGTTGGACCGGAATCCGTACCACCACCCCCACTACTTCGTCTAGATGAAGAAGAGGTTGTTTCGGTTGTTGTTCGACGAGTGGAACTGCTGGTAGTAGATCTAAACACGTAAAATCAATTAAAATCTACTTCTCTTTCAAAAAGAAAACACTAAAAACAAAATAATAATAATAAAAACAATGAACCTTCTCATCCGTGCATTAAATATAAAAAAAGCGCAGTTAAATTAATTAATAAACTAATTATTAGAAAATTAATTATGGTTATTGAGTATGATGGATCGATTTTAATGAGTAAATCAGATGAACTATAGAAATGCGTTAATTTCATTTTGAATATGAGAGAGCATATATTTTTATTAAAGACTAAGATTCGCATTTCATGATCGAATCGTTACCTGTTCAATGGTGGCAATCGGGTTGATGCAGTACTAATCGGTATACGAGGTCGGCTAGGAATGGCCTAGAACGCGAGTAGAGACACACACAAACATAAGCAAAAAAAACATATGACATGCCAATCAAGAACAATAACTACACAAGTTCTGATCGTTTCGTTTTCTTATTCTTACCGGTTGATGTCCTTTTCGTTCTTTCATTTTAGCATACAATGCGACTAAAATATCTTTTCGATCTTTATTCGTTGCTATACTAACAGCTGTTTGTCCTTCCTGAAAAACACACAAACAAACAAATAGATTGTCGAATTCAATAGTTTTCGGTTCGTTTACATTATCGGCTATGTTAACATCACATTCGGGTCTTGTTAGTAATACTTTGACGATATTTAATGCTTCATGTTCAACTGCACACATGAGAGCTGTCGATCCATCGGCATCTTGTAAATTAACTGCGGCACCATTTTCTAATAATAATTCGACTAAATCGATTTTTCCATGTTTAACAGCGAGCATTAAAGCTGTTTGATTACACTTGAAAACGAACAAGTTTTATTTGAATACGATTTTTTGTTTTTCTTACCGATGCTGTTTTCACATTGACATTTCCCGATTCACGAAATAGACGACGAACAACTGCTCTTTGTTCATCATTTGTTATATCAATAACTGCAGCCATCATAACCGCTGAATAAAAAGTCGATATACATATGTCTTTAGTTTTAATAATAAGTTTTATTCATTCTACCTGTGTAACTAGCATTATTTTGTAAACATACATCACATACTTTCGTATCCAATAACATATTTACAACATGCCAATGACCATTGGTAACACAATAATGAAGTGCTGTGTTTCCCTAGAAATCGAAGAAAAACAAAAAGTTTGTTTTGTAAATTTGAATGTTGAAGTTACATTGGCATCTTGTAGATTAACGATACGTTCAAGTAAGAAATTGGAAAAGTGTTCTTTAATACTGTTCAAATAACCTTCGACTAATTGTCCGTTAACATCTTTCTGACTCGAAATACGAAACCATTCATGTTGAATTAATTGTAAACTATTATGCTGAAAAATAGATATTATACATTTTTGCACAAGTTAATGGTTAATTGTTCATTGACTTACAACTTTCTTCTTATCGGCATTTTTATCATAAAGTGATTCATTAAGAATTGCACAGGCAATGTACATTTCTTCATCAAGTTCGAATCTATTTTCAAATTGAATCAATGACGAAGAACTAGACTATGAATGAATAATTTACCCGTCGTCAGTTGCTTTTATTAATGGTTTGAGTTCGGTCAATGATGACAATGTTACTTCGTATTTTTCTTCGACTTGTGGTTCGTCGATTTGTTCAGTTCTTACTGGTGAAACTGTACGAAAACCGGTTGATGTCGTTGGATGAATCGGTTGTGTTGAACCGAGTGTTCGATGAGATTCGTAGATAGTTGTTGTTTTAGTTGTCGTTGGTGTTAATTGAACAGTTTCTTCGTGTTCGAATATTTGTGTTCCACGATCAACATGAATCGATTCACTATAAAATACGAATAAAAAAACTAAATTTAATTCGATAGAAATCGAAGAAGATTTACGTGGCTTGTTGTCGAACTTGAGCCGTGGATGTATTCACACTTGTGTCTTTTGTTGAAACAGCAGCAGCAGCAGTAGCTTGATTTTCAATATTGTAACGATGATGACCACCGCTGTAAACGAAAACAAAATCAGAATATAAAATAATGAAAATCGAATTTCTACCGATCGATAATTGTTTTCACAGTTTGTCCATCTTGTTTACGTTTAGCTTCGGTTACTGTCCATTCTTCACAATAGGAACTATCGTCTTCACTTGATGCTGTTTTGCCAAATGATGAATCAATAAATTGTCGTTGAATTTTTATTGATTGTGGTTTTTTTACTGTCGAAATCACTTCATACGATTCTTCGACTAATTGTTCAGGTGTTTTCGGACGTTTTTGTTCGTGTTGAATTGTTTCTGTTGATGATTTACTCGTGTGACTACTGCCTAATGTTCGTGTCCATTCGGTTAATTCACTTTTACGAAATGTTGTATCGACAAGATCCTGTTTGATTTGACTTCGATGTTGATCATTCGTTTGTGTTCGTTCAGTTGTTATTGTTGTTTCATAGGATTCTTCTGTCAATGGTTCAACTGTTGGTCTAGGTAAACGAAATGTTACAATTTCTTGTCGTTGTTCTTCAACTGTATCCTCGATTGGCGGCTGCCGTTGAGTCCAAACGATTTCGTGTTGTTCGAAAACATGATTTTCCTTTTCTTTGGGAGCTAAAGTCGATTGTGTTTGAGCATCGTTTCGAACAACTTGTACGATAGGTATAGTTGCTGAGAAATTATCTCGTGTTGATATTAATGTTCGTGTATCGGTTGAAGCATGACGTGCGAAAAACTCGGGTGGATAATCATTTCCACTTCCTCGATCTTGATGAACAGTCAGTGTCGATGTGTCCGTTGATGTGTCACGTCCTCGTTTAATTTCATCAGGACCCGATGCTGTATGACGTTGAATGACCAATGTTTGAGTGTCGGTTGCTGCTTGACGCATTATTGGTTTAGGTGGAAGTTTAGGTGGTTCACTAGAACAAAAAAAACGTAATATTTGCGTTAAAATATGTTTTTCATCGAGATGTTATTTGATTCTCTTCTCTCTCTCTCCTCAAAGACCTTGATTAGTGAAAATAACAACAACTGCTAATTTGTTATCACAGAAAACAATGGCAAATGAAAGAAAAGAACTGCAATCTATCTCTAACCTTCTCTTCTACATAAAGAACACAAAAAAAGCAAATATATTTGCTCATTTAATTAAAATCTTACATTGTATTAGCAAAACCGCCGAACTCTCGTGTTTGAACAGGTTGAGTGTTCGATGATCGATCATGTTTAACTACAGGTTCAGGTGTAAACATAACTGCAACATCACGTTGACGTATTTCAGGTTTATAATCTAAATTAACATGTGTACCAACATCACGATAATGTTTATCGGATGTTAAATTAATTGCCACACCGATTGCAACGTCACGTTTAACAGGCATATCGGGTATGGCTTCCATGCAAACGTCACGTTTCTTAATGAAATCATCTGTGTTACATTGGAGGTTAACATCACGACACGGGACTGATGTCGGTTGAAGTTGACATGTCAATGCAACATCACGGACTAAATACGAAACAAAAAGATCGTTTTTTTTTTAATTTCAAAACGATGATAATAACCTGATCGAAATACGTCAGTAACCTGTGCACGATCTTGCATTGTTGGTTGACATTGTGTGTTGACATGTCGTTGTGGTTTTGGTTCAGTTAAACGATCGATATCTTTTTCTTGTGCAAGAATTTTATCTTCCAAAATATGAATACGTTCGGTATAGAAATTTTTGATTTCTTCTAATTTTCTTCGGACGATTTCGGCTTGTTTCTCATCATCGTCATCGTATTCCGTCGTATGACTAATGGCAACATCACGTTGTTGACGTTGTTTAGGCGGTAGAGGCGGTGGTCGATCTTCTTCGATCATATGTTGAATAGAAACTTCACGTTTCGATATTTTTTCGGGAACTTTTGGAATCGGTCGATGTTTATATCGATCGATTTCTTTGAGTAGAAGTTCTTTTTCAGTTAGTAGAGTTCGACGTTCTTGTTCGAGCCGTTCGATATCACGATTTCGTCGTTCGATTTCTGTTTTATCTGTTATTGTAACAACAGTCGTTTTCGTTTGTTGACGAGGCGGTTGTACAACTGGCTTCGATGGAACTGTTACTTCTGTTATATACAAAGGTTTCAAAGGTCCACGATCGTCAGGTTCAGGACTCGATACGCGTAATGTCGGTTCAGTTGATATCGAACTCGAACTACTCGATCGAGAAAACGGTGGCGGAGGTATTTTATAGAGCATAGTTATCGGTCCGCCAGCGCTCGTGTCTAATTTTTTCAATGTACTAAATGTATCCAATCCAAGTAGATTCAAACGTGGTGCTGAATGTGTTCGTGTTTTAATTGTTCGTTCTGTTTGCATACGACGTTCATAGACTCGATGTTCTTCAGTTGTTGTTGCTGCTGCTGCTGTTGATAGATGTGATGATGATGATGGTGGTCGAGGTGGCGGTGCTCGTAGATGTCGACGAGAATCAACTGAACGTGAACGTTGTTGATGCGTGTGTGATGATGAACGATTTGTTGCATGACGATGACATTCGGCTTCTAATTCTTTGAGATCTTTTTCAACGATACGATCGAGTTCAAGTAAAGTTTCACGTAGAATTTCATTGTCATAGGAATTATTCGTTTGAATAGGAATCGTATGTCCAGACTAATAAATGAAGGACAAAGAAAAAATAATGTTTCGTTCTCAAAAAATCAATCGTTCGAGTCATTATCAGATTTAAATCAAACTCACGGACTTTCGTCGCAAATTCGATGTCGAAGATGACGGAAGAAAAATAATCTCATATACTTTCGGATCGAATTTCGAATAGATCGATGATGATGATGATGAACGAGAAGTATTATACGAAATATAATCCTCGTATAACAACATCTTCTCAACGTTTTTTTTTGTTGTTGTTGTTATATTCAAAAGAAAAAAATCACTGATTTCCTTCTTTATTCGTGAGTGTATGTACTCAAATGAACGTTATCAGATTTTTTTCTTCTTCTTTAAAACGAAAGTTACAGGATGCAAGCCGAACGAAATTGTTCAATTTAACATAAATTATTCAACCTGAACAAAGTAACGAGGCATATATATGTGCATACACACATGTAAAAGATCAAGGACAATGACCGTGAAAGTGAATTCTTTATCTAGTCAAGTGTACGTATTGAAGAAATTTTAATATTGACATATAAATTTCTTGTCATGAAGAAAAAAAGAAAATCAATGTCACTCACTTGTTGTTCATTGATAAGACGACGACGAACATCATGACGTTTGCGTTCGATTTTCTTCAACGTACGTAGAACATCGGGACCATACATATCATCGAGGAATTTCATAAAATCCGTATCCAAATGGTAACCATACGGACAACATGTACAACGGAAATCAGTCATACTTGTTTCAAGATCGCTGACGCCCGACTCCGACGTCGTCTCTAGACATAACGAAGGAAAGAGAGATATAAAGAAGAAGAAGAAGAAAAAAAAATAGAGGCCAAATATATTTTTTTTAAAATATACACTCTAATGAAAAACGAAGAGACAGTCATGCAATTACGACTGTCATTTTCTCTCACCTCCTCTTGTCTTTTTTCTATTCTTCGTTCTTTAGTCATTACTAAAAACTGTACACATATGCGCATCGAAACGAGAAAAGTAGATAAGATAGAACGATAGTCATGCGTTATATTGACAGCCAACAAGAAGCAAAAAAAAACCGAGAAAGAGAAAGTATTATCGCATAGTTTTTTTTTCTTAACTTTGAGACTATCCTCATTCGAACTGTCAAACGAATATATGCATACTTATACGTATATACGTATAAAACAGAACAATGAAGAATATATATATATATATAACTAAATTAATGAAGCTCATTATTCATTATTTGTTATGAAAGTCGATAGACAATAAAAATGAATAATCGTTTGAGTATTAAGGATGAAAAAACAAGTCTCCTTTTAGCTTCGAAGGTTTTTTTTCGTTTGCACTTATTGATACAGTAGTTGCAACATTTTTTTTGTCTACTTTTTCTACTGATAATAATAGTTTTCAATAGAACAAATTAACTGAAAATCGTTTTTTAATTAGACACAAACACATCAATTTCTCATTAGACTGTTCATGTTCAATCTCGATTTGTATTGAGATCGACTGTGACACACACACACACAAAACGAACTGTATATTATTAACAAATCGGACATGCACAAAAAGTAAAAAACAGACTTTCTTTTTTTTTAACACTTACGTACAACAAAACATGCATAGTTGCTAATGAAAAATCAACAGATTCTTACTTCTTAGATGATAAAAACGTTGACGAATATATCGTTTAACAAGTTCCATTATGCGGAAAAATACTCGTGTCTAATAACTGATTGATATAGACCGATGGCGGTTGTTGTTGTTATTGTTGTTGATGATGTTAATCGGACTGTTTTATATGTAGTTGCTTCGATTTCTCTCTTTCTCGTTTTTTTCTTTCCCCTGACTAGACAGATGTGAAGATCTGAGAACACAACAGTTATTATAATAATAATAACAGCAACAATAACAACAAAAGAAAATTCAGTTTCTTATTTGCTCGATGTCAGTTGAATAGATGAGTAACAGCATGTATATCGTCCAGAACAGTAGAAAGATATCTATCATCATCATCGTCATTATTGCGAGAAAGGGCAGGAACAAACATAGTCAACGTAGGTGTTTCTCGGGAAAAGAGAGAAAAGTCGAGAGAGAGAGAAGGAGGAGAAGAAGAAGAAGAAAAAGAGTTGGTTAGTAACAGGATAATCTGATAGTTACTCGCGTGGCATAATGGTTAATGTAAAAGAGCGAAGTAGAAAAGAAAAAAAAAAGGAATGTTGATAGCTTATCCAGCGAGTCAATGCAAGTGGCGACTCGAGAATGCATGCCATTGAGTGCATCGATAAAAGTCAATCGTGCGTGCTTACTCTGTGGAGAAAACTCTCTTCGATCAGTTATAGCATCGGGCACGTTCATTCTAACAGATGTTAAACATTATCTCGTTGTTCGATGAAAGCAAAGAAGAAAAAAAATCATGTTTCAACAAAAACGAATCGATTTTCAATTACGTTGAAGACCGATTTCATGTACTTAAAACGATGGAAGAGAGAGAGAAGAGGAAAAAATCGATTAAATCTTCGGTTTTTATTTCTCATTGTACAAGTTAGTCATATCAGTTATCGAGAAATTCTCTCTAAATCTCATGTAATTATGTATTTCTTGTTCTCTTATCTCATTCAATCGAGAAGAAACTATGTTCAACACATCAGATTGTTTTTAGTTTATTTTGTTTTATTTTATTTTATTTAACGAAAACGTTTTTTTTCTTCAATCATCACGTCGAATTTGAAAGGAATAAATGTAATCGGAATAATAGTTCTTTCGACGATTATGTCATACGTACGTACATACATATGTATGTATTTCGTTTGAAGAGAAAGGATTTCTTTTTCATGCCGTCAATAGATCAGAAATTCTTATTGAAAAAAAAGAGAAGAGAATGCATATATACATATGTATAAAGGAAGCTCCGAATGACTTGAGGTGAGAGAAATATAAGTGACTCTTGATGATCAAATTTACATATTCATTCGTTGAAGTAAACGTGTAGTATCGAACACATTCCTATTCTGTCATCTCATACCGCTTGATTATAATGTTCACTTGAATTCTTCGTCTGTCATCGATTATTCTGCTTTCGTGAACTACTTATTCACTTGAATGTGAATAACAATACAAATGACTAAAAATGAATCAACAAGGTCACTAAAGAAAAACAACTGGTCAAAAATAATCAATGATGAATTAAATTGATCGATGTAAAAAGCTTTTCGTTTCGTTCTGCTTTGTTTTTGTCTTTTTCACGCTCTCGCCCTCTCTATCTATCAATAAGAATAAAGAACAACTGACCGAATTCTTTTTTTTGTTGCTCAAAAAAAAAAGAAGCTTAATCTGACTATGTTAAGTCATAGTCAAATACACGACTATAGAACTTGTCATTCGTTTCTTTTTGCTAACATGTGCGAACATATTTGTACCTATTGCATCATTGAATATTGATGACAAGAAATATATACAAGTGATTATCATTTTCTGACAAGAACTATTCACTGAACATCTGCTTTCTGTTTCGAATCTTAAACTATAAAAATCGCTTTTCGTGATAATGAAGTTTATTATTGATTAATGGCACATGTATGTATTTCTACTATTTGCTTACCAAGACAGCTCGTTTGCATATTGACCATCGAAGTTCAATGTTATCACAATGATATAGTAAAATGAAATGAGAGCAAAACAAAAAAAGATCTATCTATATCTTTTGTATATTGTATACACTTAAGATGAATAATATTGATCATGTCCTTTCGATTTACTCATTAAATCCTTTGCTCATATTCACTATTCAAATCTATATGAACAAATATCAAAATTGACAATTGACGATATCTATGAAATAGATATACATGAAAAGCAATTATCGCCTATGTAGGAAGAAAAAGAAAACGTTTCTAACATCGATCATTCTCAAACGCGCTAGTCCTTGAATTTGTCTTGGATAAAAATCCATTTTTAAAAGAAATTGAACTAAAACTTACATGATATTTGCAGTAGAATTTATTCATGCTATTCATTATAAAGACAAGCTCTTCATTCCATTAAGATTGATGACGAAGACATAGTTGATCGTCTCTCTCGTTTTTTTTTCTTCTTTTCTTTTCCTTTCTTTTTCTTTCTCTTTTCTTTCGGTTGATGAACGTACGCTGAATCTCATTGTAATAGATTTGTAATCAACTCATATGTACGTACATGTGTGATGAAGAACGTCGTCGACAACAACAACAACAACAACAACAGCAGCAGTAGCAAAAACATTCTCTCATACAGAACAAACTGACCGACGTTTCGATAGTTTTAAGCTTTGAATAAATACTGAACGATGCGAATAACATACAAGTGCATGTGCATGTGTTTGCGTTTTTTTCTTCTACGTACCACTCATACTGCTGGCATCGGCATCCATGCCGGCATCTTCTCCAGTTGAATGTCGTTGTTGTTGATGATGATGTTGACGTTGACGATGTTCAGTTGTCACAACAGGTCGCCGTTGTTGTTTCTCCCACGTTTGTTCGACCTCATATGAATATTCTTTCATAGTCGATGATTGACAAGGATATATCTATATAATTATCTAGACAATAGCAATAATCAATACGTTTTATACTAGAACGAAAATGAATATTATATTTAATAAAGTATCACTGCTCGATTGACAGTTGAATGAGTATCAAAGACATTCGAACGCACACAAACAAAGCACTTTTTCCATCAATTAGTATCGATTAGACACATTATCAAGTGTCATATGTCATTTTCGAGACTGACAGTTGTGTAAATAAGAACTTCAAGAGAACCAATCAAGAGAGCCTTCAAGGTTTTCATCGATCGAATTTCAAATAACTAGACTTACAATTTAATTCGAAGAAAGTCTCTGTCCCTATCAAATATCAGCGTGTCATTTCAGATTTTCGAGGTTTAAACAAAACGAAATACATTCATATCGTTATGCAAAAGAAGAAAGGTCAATTGTCTTTTCTTCGCAAGAAATAATTGCTTACAAAAAAAAACTATCACATTTACCGGCTTATTCGAGGATTAAACACAAATCGAAAATTTATCGAAATGTTAATAACTTTTTTTTTATGTGTCCATTATATAAATTTACCAGAGTAAAAAAAAACATATTCGATAGAATTTGATTAACCTTCACAACTCCACAGGGACGTCAGACAAAAAAAGAAAACCATAGAAATAATATTTAAAAATATTAGAAACTAAAACAACGAATACTTACGTGAAGAAGAGTAAGTGTGTGAAAAAAAAGAGAGAGGAGAAAAATGTTCTAATAGACTACGCACAAAAAAACCGCAAAAAAAAAACGCTCGACACGTTTTTTTTTTCTTCTCTTTTCTCGATCGACCGGAGAATATAAAAAAAGACGACGAGTAGATGGATGTTGAACATGAACTAAACCGTGCATCGGTAACATAGTTAGACTCGTATTCTTTTCATTCTTTTACATCAATCGTATATATTTGACATAACTTGTCTTTGAAAAAGAATCAGCCAATTGATGATTATAAGTAAAGACAGTAGGGCCTTGAAATCAAGTTCATTGATTGTGCTCGACCAAAGAAAAAAAAATATTCGACAAATATATCGATTACCTCAGTTGATGCTTTTTCGTCAACTCAAAATCTACGAATACAAATCTGACACCAACTATGTCTCTTAAAAGCTCGAGAGAGAGAAAGGAAAAAAACGGCGGAAGAATCGAACTATCATCATTCGATTTTCCAGTAAGCAAAAAAAAATGTTGGTATGCTCCCATCTATTCATTCTTTTCGATTGCGCATACGTTTTGTTACGCAAGTCAAGGAAGAATCTAACTGCATGACTTCTTCAAGATTCGGTTGACTGTTTTTTTGGCAAAGAAGAGAAAAAAAACGCAAATACTTCAGACGCAACCAAGCTCATTTACTTTATCCAATGTATCAAAAATAGATGTGTGTGCACAAGTATGCCCGAAGAGAAAAACTGCAGGATACACCTTTTCTTCAACATCAACTAGTTACCTGTTTAATAAACAAAAGAAAATGAAAGAATGCATTGCGTTTTGCCTAGCTTTTGTTCATTAGGTTTTTTCAAAGGTTAACATATTTCGATCTATAGAAATATGCATCGATGTACGCAATGAACATTACCTTGAATCGACGTTTCTTCTCCTGCGTCCTCACCGATATAATGATTATATTTATAGTTTCATTAACGAAAAGTTGATTGAAGAAACCAGTTTTTTTCTTTTGCTTTATAAAGTCGTAAAATTTTACTTACATATATTTATAACATAATGATCATTACGATTTGATCAATAGAAATGAATAAGTTTCATTTTTTTTTCTTCTCTCTATTTCTCTCTCTCTCTCTCTTGTACCCTGTTCGATACTTATAGAAGATCGGTTTGTTTCCTTTAATGATGGGGTCATCAAAACTGACAATGATAGTGTAAAGAAATAACAAAAAGAAAATTTCACAATAGAGTTGCGATTTATACGTTCACGTAATTCAATCCAATACGAATATACATATTTGCACGCGTAGTAAAACGAAAGAAAAGATTCAGAATGAACGAACGAAAGTAATAATATGCAAATTTGACTATGATTCTTTCTCTCTCCCTGTCTTTTTCTTTCTTTCGTTCGTTCGTTTACCTAACACGAAGAAGAAGAAAAAAAGACCGAAGGTGTCAAATTGAATATTCACTAGACAAAATGTTCAATATTATCTTTTCTCGATCTCAATTCACATAAGTTTCCATCTGATTAATTATTTTTAATGATATTCAATTTATTGCTATTAACTAGAATAAATTCAGTAGATTATGTAATCATAGAGAGAGAAAAATTTGTCTTAAGTTGAATTTGAATATTTATCTCTTAATCTTGAAAGTTTTGATGTGATATATTGACAAAACACAATAAAGTTCAATTATATGTATTCAATCTATTGAACAATATGTTGAAATAATTCATACAAGTGAAAATTTTGATTAGAAGAATATGAAAAATAACAAGTCAATGATAATTATGTCTGTCGGTTGATGATATTTTTTTTTCGGCTTCATGAAAACTGATTTTTATTGGTCCTCTATAGTATTCTTTTCTCATAGGTTTATTTTTGCGTCTTCCATGTTTTATTTTAATCATTTGTTTGAGAGTCCACCAAGCTGTTAACTAACGCAGTACACACATACCCCTTTTTCTCGACATATTGCATTTTTTTTAAAAAAACACATTGGGTATTTTTGTTCCTCTAACTTAATTCTCAATCAATGATGGCCCATGAAACGATTCTTGATGAAATCGAGTATTTACATGAAATTGAAATCTATTTTGTACGTTTTGTTTTTATTTAACTAGTCGTTTGCTTGTTGTCTATGATAAAGCCAAAGAGTATTTAACAAAAATTTCATCGGCTATCGATGAACAAAACGATGCATGGCAACATCGACGAAAAATCATTCAGGAACAAACGAAATCAGCGTCATCATTCGATTTTCTTCTGCCGAAAACACAACGAATCAATGAATTAAGTATCGATGCTGTACAAGGTGACATTCGAAATTTAACGAGATGAAACATAGATGTAAATCTTTGTCTTAATAGCTCTCTGTCGAGTTGACCTTTTAACTGAACAAATTCTTCGTATTGATCCAAAAGCTCTCAATCAAACGCGTCCAACTTCATTTTCAGCTCGTATTACCGAACCAATAGTCAAACAATTACCAACTCATTCTCAAGAATCGACTTCAAATGGTAAAAACTTCGGACAATCAACAACATATCCTGTACCTGTTCTACGTGCACAACAAACAACAAACTTGTCAACTCATTCACCAGTCAGCTCAAATCAAGAACATGCTCGTTTTATACCAATTGATCAATACCAATCAACTTTACTAACAAGCACAACACCAAAACCAACGCCACTTCATCCACAAATGAATAATGTACGCGAGAAAGAAAAGTTTTTTTTTCGATTGAACTTCAATGTTTTGAATAGACTCGTCCAATGACTCTTGCTCGAACATCACGATCGGATCACAGTCCTTCGCCGGTGGGACCACTGCCTAGAAATCTAGTAACTTCAATGGCTTATCAACACACACGTATGAAAAATAAAACGAACAAATTCTTATGCTGTTTTTTTTTGTTGTTGTTCTTATTTGCAGAAGAAAAAGCCAAAGTTAAACTACAACGTATTGAACCGGGAACGAAATGGAGACAAGCAAAAATCGAAGTAGTCGATACATTATCTGCTTTCTATGTTGAAAATCTCGATCCAAAAATTCACGATAAATTCGAACAAATGTTTACTGACCTTCAGTAATGAATCGATCTCTTGTTACAATATGTAATCAATTTCCTATTCGTCTTTTCAGTGATCATTATGAAGCTATCGAATTATCAGGTCAATTGAAGCCATTAGACGGTATTTCTATCGGCGATTTCGGTGTTGCTAAATTTAGTGATGATAATCGTTGGTATCGAGCACGTTTATTAACAGTTGTAGAAGACAATCATATTAGAATTGTTTATATCGATTATGGAAATATTGAAACAAAATATATCGATGAATTTTTTCCATTAGAAAGAATATTCACTGGTCTGCCAGCTCGAGCTGTGGCTTGCAGTTTATCAAAAGTAAATTATTGCGTGACATTTAGATCGATTTTTTTTCTCTTTCGTAGGCATTTCCTCGAACACCCGCATCGGATGATGAGAATTCAGTTTGGTCCAAAGAAACAATAAATATATTTCGAGATGAGGTTTCTGAAAAAACTGTGGAAGTCACTTTCGAACCATTTGAAGACGGAACTGAATTATGGTTTGTTTGTTTGTTTGTTATGATCGATTGTTGATTTATTTATTTATTTAGGCCATTACCTTTTGTTAACATAACTGTGAATAATCAAGTAAAATAATTGAAGATTCTCATGAAAATTTCATATGTACTTTTTTTTTCGATAGACGGTAGTCAATTCATTGAATCTTAAACAACGAATCGAACCGAGACCAAATCGTTTCATTGCTGAACAATTATCATCATCGCTTTCAATACAAGAATACATTCTCTTCAATATTCCTGTGGGAGAAGATGAAGCTTATTCGTAAAATTAACTCGTTAGGGATTATTTCCCAATTTGTCTGTTGATTAGACGACAAATTTTTATATTTCTTTTTCTCTCTCTCTCTCTCCTTCAAAGTTTTATGTCTTGTGTATATCTGTTGTGTCCTACCACTTCGCTTGAACGAAAAAAAAACAAAAAAAATAGACTATATACATCAATTTCATTTAAATAACCTCAATTGAACTTATAATTTCAGATTGAATAATCGAGATGAGTGAAGATCGAGTTTTGTTTTGAATTTTTCTAGATATGAGTCTATCCAGTGATTTAAATACAGTCGAACTTGTCGACGATATTGATAATTTACTTTTTTTGTGTGATCGTTTGACTAATCGTTTGAATCAAGTCAATGCCTATGTTGATGAAGTTAAACAAACATGGATAAATAAACGACGATCAATTGAATTCGAATCGAATATTTCACCGATTCTTGCTCAAAAAGTTTCGAAATATAATAAAGTTCTATTGAGTGTCGCAGAAAAACTTGCTATTGTCGAATTACAAACTGAATCATTGCATAATCTTCAATTATCAGTATCGAATCTATTTCTAGGAACAAATGGTAGATTGATTTTCTTGAAAATTTGTTCATCATTGTTGTTGTTTTTGTTATTGATGATAAGATTCATCTTCGAATTCAAATTATCCTCTTTCAAAAAATGACTCATCTTCTCAACATTCCATTCAACAACGTCCTGGTTTAGGTTTTCAAAATTCTCTTAATATCACCGCAACTAATCCATCGATTAGTACGTTTACAGCACGTAATTCAGCTACATTATTCAGTGAAACAGGCTCAATTAAACAATCCATCGATCAACAATCAGCTTTTCGTCGACCAACAATATCAAGTCAACCTCAACGATCATTATCACAGAATCTTCTAATTTCTCAAACGCCACAAAAACCAATCATAAATACATATAAAAAATCAACACCCATGTCTGATTCTCTTTCATGTACGTCGAAAGATAAAAAGAAATTCGCCCAGTTTTATTTTATCTGTCTTTAGCTTTGACATTAAATGAGTCGAATACAACGATTGGCGGTAAGACTCGAGTTCGAATGCAATTAATTTCAGCTGGCATCACTTGGCTGAATGCTGATATACCAATTGTCGATCATCCATCGGCATTCTTCGCTTGTAATCAAAATCCACGTGTTGCTGAACAATTCAATATCATGTCAATAGAAATGAAGTTTGTTAAAGAGAAAATTTTCCTCTTGAAATTTGTTTTTTTTCGTCTTTTTAATTAGTAATCATTACAATAAATCAGTGAATACAATAATGCCATTGCAAAATCTTTCGATAGGAGATTTTTGTGTTGCTCGTTTTAGTGAAGATAATCATTGGTATCGAGCTCGAATTGTTCTTATCCATGGAAGTATGACGAAGGAGAGAAAAAGTCAAATATAAAACATTCAATTTCATAGATGAATCGATTTTGATTGTATTTATTGACTATGGTAATTCAGAAACCAAACCAGCTAGTGAAATCTATCCTCTACAAGAATCATTTACACGTTTACCAGCCATGGCTGTTGCGTGTACTCTAGCTGAAGTAGAGATTTTATCAATGAAATTGCATTTTGTCTATTGTTCTTTTTTAATTGATCTAGACATTTCCACGAAATGAAAACTTTTGGACACCGGAAGCAACGGAAATCTTTAATCAACTTGTCAAAAATCGTATTGTCGAAATACAATTTCAGCAAGGCAGCGGTCAACAATGGCCACTTCATTTCGTTAAAATCATGCTCGATGGACAGTCCATTGTTCAACATCCGAAAATGTCACCATTTATTACATCGGTTCGAAACGAACAAATAGCCATGCATTTCAATGATAAACTCACATCAATGGAATATATTTTGTATAATGTAGCTGTGGTAGAATCTGACATTTATAATGGAAGTATGTTGAAATGTTAAATTGATTCGAAGATCTCTTCTTCTTCTTCTTTTTAAGCTTTGCCATAACACAATTCAATAGTATCAGTGGATTTTGTTTTGTTTTGTTTTTCTTTTTTCATTTTCCTTCCAGTTATTATTGTTAGTCTATGCGTATGAAAACATTTTGTTTGTTATTATTACTTGTTGTTTTTTTTTATGAAAAAAAGAATATATGTCAAGATAGTATAGATATTTCGTTGTGAAATATGATTAAAAAATTATTCGACTAGAACAAAAGCAAAATATTGTGGACCATTGAGTTTGAACAATGGAATCATTTTATCTATGACTGTTGTTGAAATAATGATTAATATTGAAAGCTGACAGATGACATATTCGTAAACAAACATCAGACAATATGAATCGATTCAGGAGTACAGTCTATATCTGTCTTATTCTGATTTATTTTGGGTATTTGTTTGGACTTTTTTTCTTATGCGATTCGATTTTTAGAAGTTTGGGTTTTATTTTTTAGAAATTCAATAGATTCATTTAACATCAAACGATTGAATGGATATGCATGGCATTATTCAAGTCCGAATCTACTACGTTTTCATCCGATGGTTATTGAACAGAATACAAATTCCGAAATACATTTAATAGAACCAAAAATGAAGAAACAAAAATTCAGAATAAAAAATGTTTTTCTTCGAGGTGATCCAAGAGAATTCCTCGGTTAATCATTTGAAATAAAATTGCTAAACACTAAATGACAATTAGCACCATCTATAATTGAAATTCTTCGATAGAAAACGAAATTCCATTGAAGTTTTTTTTTTGTTCAAATCCAAATCTATTCTTCTTGATTCAAATATAAAAATTAATATATTTAATCAATAGATTTTCTCTCTTGACACACGTATTTCGGTTAGGAAATTGATTGGTAAACTTATTGGACAATGGATCTTGCCTTAGGTAATTGTTCCATTCCATGAATAAATCAGACTATTATGCCAAATAGTATTCGAGAATATGACATATAATTACAATCATAGAACTATTTTAAAAAAATCGAAGTACATTCATGCCGTTTTTTTTCTCTACCTTTTCGAGTACTATGGCAAAAATCTATAGACCATTGACGAGACTTATTCAATATGATCTTTGTGTCAAGATGAAATTTATTAGTAATAAATAATGCCTGCATAGAAAATGAGACGTAGTTGTCATGTTATGAAAAAAAGATCTTATTTTTTTTTTCTTATTCTCTTACAGATCAATTATATTCAACGGCTATGTTTACTAAACAAATCTCTGAATTTTCAAAATGGAAAGGTATAATTTCTAATATTAACTTTCGCAAATGTTCTTTTGTAGAATGAAGTTTCCATTGATATACTTGCATAATGAAAAACAGAAAATCTTTAAACTATACGTGAGTGTATAAAATATAGAAAACACATAATAAGAATAATAAGGAAATAAACAGGAACTCTACTGTCTCTTTTTTCTTCTTCATTGCTCAGCAGACATATAATCTTGAGTTAGACGAGAATATCCTTGATATACACAGACTTCTATCTGCATGATAATAAAACAAAAACTCGACTAGGAAAATTAGACATACATCGAGGTACTAAATGAACTAGAGAATATCATTATTGTTTTCAAGGAAATGAGCAAAAAAATAATTACTATTCTTACATAATAGACGATAGTTCATCATTTTCATGTCACTTTGCATTACATATAAATGAATGTATGTGTATGTATGCTTTCGATCTTGATCTTATTTCACCTTGAACTACGTCAATATACGCTAGCTATTGTTGATTTTGTTATTGATATGCATGATTAGCTGACTTTTCTTTTCTTCTAAGCCGTATTAAGTTCCACTGACAACAACAAAAAAAGAAAGGCGAACTGATTTATTATTATTCGTTTTTCTTTTCGTAGGTAAATCAGAAATTATGGATTTATACATAAGTGGATTAGTTTTTTTTTCGCACGAAATTAAAAAAAAACGCCTGAGAATCTACTTCATAATCGTATAATCGACTTCTACGTATCTGTTAAAAGCTCTTTTGACAATTTGTTACTTTTCTCGAAGAAACCATAAAAATACTTCACCCTGTTAGTAATAATAATATTTATCGATTATATAGGAGAGAAAAACGAAAGTTTTTTCAACTATTCTTCTTTGCTAATAGGTCATAAGTGTATGTCTTATTTTTTTTTCTCATTAACCAAATAGAACAGAAACATGTAAACGAAGACATATTGGGAGTTTTTAACAACGAAAAGAAACAAGCTTCAATTGCGGTTGATTGATCGACTCGATATACGTATATTAATTGAACATTTCATATCAATTTTTTTAGATTAAAATTTCTTTCGCATTCTTCTTATCATGAATGACAAAACAACTAATCGATTTCAACGTGATCAGGTATCACAATGTCCAATGGCGACCTCTTGTACATTTTCTGTTTCTTCGATTTTTCAATAGGAGTTAGTAGAAATTCTTGGTCATGCTTGTTTAACAACAAATCGAACTGATCTATCCGAATTTTAGTTTAGATTTGTATGTAAACTCTCGCATAGATTCTCTTGTTTGTTCGTTTTATGTGATGAAAAGAAACATGTACGACTATGATCTTTGTCTAGATGTTAATCTTAGTGAATATAGAACGAGATAAACACAATGATATATACACACACACACACATCTTGTAGATGATAAAAACAATCGTTTACGATTATATAATGAAAATTTACGTCGATAAGATAAAATAAAAAAAAAGCTTCTTTCTTTTTAACTATTGACTAATTAAGCCGAAGTGACTTGTAGTGTTTCCTTTTTTGTTCTTTCTTATCCATTAAGCATACACATATAGTTCAAGGTAACTTCATTTCTTTCTCGTTTTTTTTTGTCTGCATAAATTTGCACTTTTTATTTTCCAGGTATTGGAGTCCTTTGTTCGATTCAATCGAAACAATTTCCGGACCGTATGTAATCTTAGTTGAAACTCTCGTTCTTTTCCTTCGAACATTAACAATAGATTTTCAAAAGTGCACAAAATTTAATCATTGAAACTGAATGATAGATGAGAAAAGAATAATACATTCAATTGATAGACAAGTGATGTGTCACACATGGGAACATTCAACACCCATCTCATTCGACCTCGTCTCTGTCATTGATATTGATTGTGTGACCGAGAAAATAAGGAAGACAAGAGAAAAAAAAAGAAAAGACAACGACATTCATTACTCGTTCATATCTTCTTTTTTTTTGTAGACAAGAAATTGATTTTCTTCTCACGGTATACATTGAGGTTAATCGTCCATCATCATCATCTGTTCGTTCGGAGAGGAAAGAGAAGAAAAAAGAAAAAGTAGAAGCATTCGTCGGTCACTCAGCACAATTTTCTAAGGAAACAAAAAAAGAAAGAAAAGAAAGAAATACGAACGCACAGCGGTAAGTTCTAATTGATATATCCGAAGGAAAAAGAGAAATCACCATGATGATGCAATTACTCTCGTTTGTTGAGCATAAATGAGACGAGGTGTATGTGTATACTCGGTCAAGTTGTTGTTGGCCTTCATCCTCTCTCACAGTAGTAGTTGTTGTTGTTTATTCTTCGGTATACACAAACTGATCGTTGCTAGTAAGCCTATTATATTTGATATTCATCCTCCTATGTCGAGTTAATTGTTCGCATAGAATAATATTGATGTTCAGTTGGTTTACTTTATACTTCTAGATTGGATAGAAAGAGAATGTCAATGGATGTTTAACGACTAGCAATGATATTCTCATTGTTTTTACTTTGTTTTTCACTACATTCGGTTCAATGTTTGAATTCAACGAGCGAACAACATCTTTTGCCAATCGATAAACTTCTCAATCAACAATATGATCATCGACAATTGCAAAACAATCGAACGATTAGTCCCATACGTTCGTGGAAAAAATCGAATTCTATTGAAATTTTAAAGAAATTAATTGGCAATCGACAACGTTCGATTGTTCCAAATCGAACATCAACCACAACCACAACCACAACCACAACCACGACAACAACGGCCATAACTTCAGCATTTTTTGTTCGAATTAAATCGAAAATTGATCTCGCAGCAACGACAACCGATGAAATCTCGTCTGAATCATCAACAACAACAACAACAGTTTTTCCTCAAACATCAACATTAAAAAGCACATCATCGAATACAACTCTCATTGTCATTATTCTCATATGCAGTTTTAGTGGTTTTCTTTTTCTTGCGTTAATCTTCACATTCCTACTCAGGTTTGTTTGTTTGTTCATTCTTTACGCTATTCTCGATTGATCGAATGATTTTTAGACGACGTCTAAGTATCAATTATTTCAAATTACCCTGTATTCAATCATCATCATCGAATAAAACCTCACAGAATAATACACCATTAACACATTCACCTATTCACACTAAATTTACAATTCCCGATGAATTCTCTGTCGAGAAATTATACGATATCTACATGCAAAAACATTCGCTCGATGATCTAGCATTTGCAATTGAATTCAAACATATTCCGAATTTCGATGAACTATCGTGTACAGCTGCGACACGATCGATCGTTGCGTCGAAAAATCGTTTTCTCAATATTTTGCCTATCGATGCAACACGAGTTATCCTCAATTTAATCAACGATGATCCAGCAACGGATTATATCAATGGAAATTACATTTCCGGATACAAATGTCCGAATAAATTCATCGCTACACAAGGTAGAGCAATCGATTGGAATTGTCGAATTCGAATGATTTCTGTTTTTGTTCGTAGGACCTAAACCAGATACATGCGAAGATCTTTGGCGTATGATGTGGGAATTGAAACTGAAATCAATTGTTATGCTAACAAATGTCATCGAAGGTGCATCACGAATGGTAAAATGAATAATCCGTGTTTTTGTAATTCTCATCGGTTTTGTTTGTTTTCATAGACAAAATGTCATCAATATTGGCCTGATCTAGGTCAAACAATAACCTATGGCCATTATCGAGTCACTTGTTTCGATGTTGTATCTGTCGGTGATTATATCAAACGATATATTCACTTAACTAAAGTATGTTTCGAACGTTTTATCTTCGAATGAAATCGAATTTTTGTTTTTAAAGTTATATGACGATGGTTCATTGACTCCCATCGACGATGCTGTTTCACTGTCAACAATAAATTCTCATGCAGATGATCAGCAAACACGTTTGATTATTCAATATCATTTCACACAATGGAAAGACATGGACGTACCTAATGATTCTCATTCATTACTTCATTTAATCGAAGAAGTTAACGAACAAACGAAACCTGAACAATATCCAATTGTTGTACATTGCACGTAGGGATTCGACGATGTGCATTTTTCTTATTTTTTTAAATGTTTGTATCTTAGTGCCGGAGTTGGTCGAACAGGAACTTATATTGCTATTGATGCGATGATCGACAAAATCGAACACGAAGGCAAAATTGATATCTATGATTTTGTTTTAAAAATGCGTCGAGAACGAAGTTTAATGGTGCAAACAGTGGTACGATGAGAAGAGAGAGAGAGAGAATAATCTATCGAAAAATTTGCCTTTTCGTTTCATTTCTCTAGAGACAATATGTTTTTATTTATCGTTCATTATTGGAATATTATTTGTATGGTAATACACGAATTGAAGCGCATCATTTTCGATCGGCATATGTTAATCTCAAGAAAAACAAACAGATTCTTCTACTCGCTGAATATAATGTAAAATTCATTGAATTGATTTTTATTGAAAATCGATTTGTTTTTTTTTTCTATAGAAATTATCTTTATTACCAGTTGAAAATACTTCTCAACGTGATGCACATCTACCCGATAATATCGATCGAAATCGACATCCACAGATCGTACCTTGTAAGTTTTCTCGCAAAAAACAAACAATAAATTCAACTCTTTTTTTCTTTCTTGAAGATGATCGAAATCGTGTTTGTCTCAGTCGGATACTTGGCCATCCATATATCAACGCTTCAATTATCGAAGTAAAATCTCTCGTTTTTCTTCTCTCATTCGAAGAATCAAAGTTTTCTTCAGGGTTATTCGCGTGAATGTTCATTTATCATCACTCAAGATCCATTACTCGAAACAGTTCACGAATTTTGGCGAATGTTTATCGAACATGATTCGAATTGTATTGTTCAATTACATACAATTCAAGATGTAAAACCAAAGAAAATTAAATTCACAAAACATTTTTATTCGTTTTTTAGTCATCACCGAAATGTCCAATCTACTATCCGAATGATTTTGATACGGCCATGAAAATAGGTTCAACAACATTGATAAAACTCATTCAAAAAGAATATCTTCAAGAGAAAATTCTTCTACGAGAATTTTCGTTGACTGATACACGCGAAGCCCTATCGAAGACCATCTATCATTTCGAATATCTACAGCCTATAAGTACAAACGATGAATTCGATATTCAGCAATGTCTACCGACGATCCTATCGAATAGTTTATTCGATTTCATTGGCTATATTAATAAACGACAGAAAACTACGAATCATGATCGATTGATTACCATTCATTGCGGGTAAAAACCAGCAAACATTCATTTGAAAAAGTATCGTTCGTTTTTTTTTTGTGATTTTAGAAATGGTGGACCAGCATGTTCATTGTTTTGCATGTGTGTCATGTTGTTAGATCAATTGAAAAGTGAACATGCTGTTGATATATTTCAACGTGTACGTGCATTACAACGACAACGAATATCAATGATTACTTCATTTGTAAATATTCTTCGTGTTAAAAATTGAAAGACTTTTGTTTTTGTTTTGTTTCCTAGGCTCAATATGAATATTTGTACGATATGATATCGAAATTTTTGGAAGATTCATTCGATTTAGCAGCTGCTAAATCATCTCCGTCGTTGAACAACAGTGTTTATGATAATAATATCATTGATTCAGACGATCACGTTTAAAAACAAACTTGCTTTTCTTCTTCTCTCTTTATCTCTGAGCCTATTTTCTAGTCTTTATTATCGCTGTTCAAGATACACTTCAAAAAAATTTTCTCATATATGTATTTGTATATTCGACAAGTGTTTCTTGTTTCCAGAATTTCTATGCTTATATACGATGAACTTTTTGTTTTTTTTGTTATGAAGAGAAAAAAAAACAGAATAATCAAATAATATAATAATAATAATATAAAAAAAGAAATGTGACGAATCGACGCGATAATTCGCTAATGTTCTTTCTGTTTGCTTTAAGAGTGATTTAAGTTTGTGATGAAAAGAATTTTTCTAATAGATCGAGCATAGCTCGAGGTTGATCATGGGGAACCATATGACCAGCATTTCGAATCGTTGCGAGATAGAATCGATTTTTATTGGCTGTTTTAATATAACCAGCTACTTCAGCATCGTCGTCAGACACTTTCCAAACCGTTCGATTCGATTGACGAAGTTCATTCGTACCGAACCAAATCAATTCATTCACCCATTCCATTGTTAATGGTACAGCAATGATTATATCTAACTGACCGTTGTAGATTAAAATACTATAGTTAGCATTAGCGAGAGCTGCAACTTTCCAAGCCATGCTTTGCATCTACGTGTTTAAACGAAAAGTTCAAAATAGTTTCTAGTTTTTTTTTCCTTCTTACGATATCGTTCATTAACATTTTTTCAACAGTATCACTTTGACTTCCATAGGAAAGATTACCGACATGAATTTGTTTTCGTCGTTGAGGATGAGTTATGAATCGAACATAGTAACCTTGATCTTCAGGTTCTTGAGTTAATAAATAATTGAAATAGTTTTTAACGCCTGTTACATTATAAAAATATGACGTTGTATTAAGTAAATCACCGTTTAAGAGTGCATCGAATAGATGAAATGCATCGATATATCGTTCTTGTTCGATAGCATAACGCATGAGCGATGTTTGCAGATCGAAATAAGTCTTTTGAAATTGATCAATCAAACCGATTTGATAGAGAAAATCACCGTATTTATATTGATTTATTGGATCGGTTAAACCATCACCAATACTCATGCCTTTGAGATTAATACGAACTTTAACATCAGGTTTTTGATTTTCAATATGAATCTTATAGGTTATCGATGGAACATATTTGCCGGCATAGCTTTCACCGGTGACATAGAACGGATTTGATGCATATTCCGTATAGATTTGAAAGAATTGCGTAAGAGCTGAGTAAAGATCTCGTGCAACATCATCTTGTGATCGTGCGTAACCATTGGGATCAGCTGTAAAACTGAAGCCTGTACCAACAGGATTGTCGATGAATATCAAATGATAATTTTTATTCCATGTTACATCACGTAATTGAATGTTATTATTGGCATCGATATAAATCGGACCGATTTCAGTAAATAAACCGAATAGAGATGAACCACCGGGACCACCTTGTAGCCAGAGAAGAATAGGTGTATCCGATTGATGAGCATTTTGTGCTGGAAAAAACCAGAAAAAGAGATTCGAATTGTAATCATTGTTCACAGTTAAAAAGCCGGAATATGATGGCTGTTTGTAGGGAAGTAATTCGACACGACTAGAAAAAGAAATATATGTGTTCGAACAAATCGAGATTCAAAATCGAAACGACACCTGAGATTTTTGGCTTCATCAATTCTTCCTTCTTCGAGATAGGATGTGAGAAAAAGTGGTTGACCAGGATCGTCATTGGGATCTAATGGTGTTTGTTGAACTGTTGGAAATAATCGACGAAATGGACCTTTGAATCCATGACTATTGTTCAAAGCAATTAAACAAATCAAACTAATAAGAAATACTTTCATTTCTTCTGTGTAAATCTAAAAGAAATTCAATATTCTAGATATGCGAATTCTTGTTTTTCTTTGCTATCGAGGATATAGCATTAAAGGCACATTTTCAGCCTTGAATAAAACAAAATCATCGACAAATTTTCTTCAAGATATACTCGAAAAAGCTATACTTCAGTTTTGTCCAGCACGAAGACCGACTATTCTTCTGTCGACTTATACTGATTGTAATGTTCATTCGCTATGCAATGCAGCTGTATGATTTTCTTCTTGTTTTACTTTTCAACAGTTTTGTTTTTCTTCAAAAAAAAAATTTAGACAATCGATTTCGAATTACCGGGCAAACAAAAACTCGGCACAGGGGATTTTAATACACCTTGGTTCAAGTACAATCTTAATCGAATTCTCATCGATTCGAAACGAACATTACGTGTGCTCGATGCACGTTTTGTTCATGATGCATTCGAACCCAAACTAGCTGCTAAACAACGTACTTATCTCTATCGATTTCATGTAAAAACAAAGAAAAAAACAACACATAAAATAACTTAATCATTTCATTCTGTAGACTGATCCATCCATCACTGTTATCGAACAACCATTGAGTACTTTAATATCCTCGCCAATCTCTTTATCACTTGTTGAAAAAGCTATTTCATTGGTACATAATCGTTTAATTGATTATCGATTATTTACATCACCTGAAGCTAGTCGATTACTGAACGATACACATCGTATTGTGGCTTGTCAGTTAACTCAATTCAATAGTCTATTTTCTTCGAAATCGAATAGTTTTGCTATACAATTGACATGTACAAATTTTCTTCATGAAATGGTTCGTCGTCTAACAACAAGTTTAATTCAAATCGGTCAAGGACAATTAACACTCGAGCAATTCGAACAACTACTAAATCCATTGCAACAACAGCAACAGCAACAACTTAATCAACCATTAGTTGATATTCACGGTCTCTATTTGCAACATGTTCATTATGATGAAGAAGATTTTCAACGTTATGTAACGTATACAACATTATCAACAAAGAAAACGAAAATCTATCCACTAGCACCGATTTTAACTGGAGAAGAATAGTTCGATTTTTGTTTTGTTTTGTTTTTGTTGAAAATAAATTTATTACATAATATCGAATATTCTCATCATTATCATCATCTCCGATATCTCCTAACCGAGGGAGAGAAAAAAAAACATCTCTTGTCCTAATGTTCTCCTTCTCTTTCTCTTCTTCGTTTTTTTTTCTTTTTTGTGTTCGCTTCAATCAAACTCAACATTTCTTTTTCTCTCATTACAATATTCATATACTCTTCATAGTTAATTATTAACGAATCAAATGTTCATTTACATCGTTTTTCTTTTCATTTTTTCTCAAGTACAAACGAAATTCTTGTTAAATCCACAACATTCATCGATTGTTGTCATTCGACATATTCGTCTTAACACTGATGATGAACATTATCGTATACGTTGTCCATATCATTTAAAACATTTAACATTAACATTATTGAACTATTCAAATGAACATTGTTTTTCTCTCTATTCGAAATCATTAGCAAATTTTTGTCCAGATTTTCAATCGCCTTGTCAATTCTATGGTAAATCTATCCCATTAGAATGTTCATCATCATCATCATCCTTACATTCGAAACAAGTCGATGTAACATATCAATGTTCATCGAATAATTCAACATTTATTCTCGATGACGAAGATTCATCGACACAACCATCGTTACGACATTCATTAACATATTCATATGACATTGAAGAAATCATGGGAATATTTATTCTTGGTCTACTTATTGTTGTCATACTTTGGTTAACTATTTGTTGTATCTGTTTTATACGTTGTCGACAATATTCATATGCCGATACGCATTTCGATTCGGAAGATATCATCGTTGGAGATCTTTCTAAACAAACACATACAGGTGGTATTGAAAATCTTTGTTTACATGTAAATCCATTTGAAACGAAATGTCTATCATTATAAATCAATCTACATGTAAACTTGTGTAATATGTGTGTGTGTGTGTGTGTGCGTGCATGCTTAGATGATAATGATCTATACATTAACGATCGTCTTTTTCAATTGTCAACGAACGATGTTCAATAGAGCAACTTGACTCAAGTCATTTTTCATTTCTTTTTCTGTCCTCAAAATAAAATATCACGTAATCAAGGTTAAATATACAGTTATTTAATCCGACTCATCATTATCCTAATGATCAAGACAGATTATCTATCTAATCATTATTCGAAATGGGAAGGAGGAGAACAGTAACAACGCTTTGTTTCTTTTTTTTTTCTGAAATAAAAGACAAGAACTTTGATTGAAATTCTTCTTCTTTTGCTTTTTCTTCCAAATTGAAACGGTTCACCAGAAAGGAACACACGCACACGCACAAAAAAAGAGACGAAAGAGAGAGAGAAAAAAACATACACATCCCTGAGTTTATCAGTCGATTGGGAAATGTAGTAGAAAAATAGTAAGAGAAGACAAAAAAAAGAGAGAGAGAAGAAAGAAAAAAAAAGAAGAAATGAAATGAACAAATCAAAGTTGTTTTTTTCGTAACCAAGCAATAAACACATGCGACAGGCGATGATCAAGAATATAGAAATATATATAGATATATATATATATTAGAAGAAATAGGAATAATAACAACAAAGAAGAACAAAAAAAAGGGACGAAAAAAGAAAGAGAGAGAGAGGAAAGAATTTAATGTGGTTTGTGTTTTTTATCAAGAAAAGCCGAGCAAATTTTGGACGGCACGCGAAGCTTCATCGTCTTGCGCTGGATTATTAATATCTAAATCATCGAAAAAGAAATTCGCTGGATCGGACATATCAATCGTATTTGTTGTCACACCACTATCCATCATGCCACAATCGACAATTGAATTAATTGCTAATTGTGTTTCATCTGTACTTCGTATGGGTTCATCGGTTATAGGATCACTATGAAATAGATCATTATAATCTGCCTCAGACATCGCTGGTGCAAGGTTATTCGGAAGGAAATCATAAGTTGACGATGATGGAAGAGGAGAGATTTGATCCGAAGGAAGGGAAACTGCTTGAGGTCGGTCTAAATTGAAAAAAGACAAAAAACTTGAATATTTGTGCACAAAATTCGATGCAATCGTCGTACTATCAATGTCTAGCGCACGTTTTTTACGTATTTCGAAGTCTGTCTTTTCTTTTTCGAACTGTTCACGTAGATCATCGAGTCGCATTTTTTCAAATAAATATTTGTCATACGAATCATTGTTTAACTAGAAGAACAGACGAAGAAAATGAATATTTTGTTATTATTTTTGTTTGCACGAAAAACTGTACTTGATCATTGGCAACAGTAAATCGAGATATGGATTCGTTGATACGTTCGCTTGTATTCAGCAAACGTCGAGCTTCGATTTCGAATGATTCATCGACTAGAAAAATAATCGAATAAAGATTTTATTATTCGCATTTTTTTTTTCGTTCAGTATCTACATTGTTGACATTCGTCTTCGGTTGGTTCGTAGACAGGCGCCGCTGGCTTCGTCAAAACATGATAACGTGTCAAACGTTTAATCGCATCACCGCGTGTTAAAAATCGACTTTTAAAATCTGGTTTGAGTACATAAGTTTGTTCTTTACGTAATTGTTGTCCGATTCTACAAAAAAACAAACATGAGAGTGTTTCATTCTTAATTCATCGATTTTCACATACAAATCAGCACTTGATATACGTAGAGATTGCTTGGCATTCGTATTGATATTGCCTGTCGAAGTTGGTGGAGCACCAAGAAGAATTTTTGTTCGAGGATTCTAGATGAAACAAAAGCAAAAACAAATGAATGATCGATTCGAATGTCGAAACAAACCACTGTTAATGTCGTTGTCGTATTCAAACCACTAGCCGCATTTTTCGCGAGATATTTCGGTACTAATTCTCGTTGTCCACGAGCGAATTGTTGCTGTTTATCGAGAGGTAATGCAGCGATTTGCATGTCTAACTTTTGAATTTGTAATTTTTGTTCGAACGATAATTCCATCGGAAGAATTCCTTGATTCTATTATTCAAAAAACTGCAAAAAAAAACAAAGCAAATCGAACGTCTATTCGAACTTGTAAATCAGGCAAATTGACATGTCGAAGTTTTTTTAATACTGCATTCAATAATTCATCTTGTTTTGCTAATGGCAATTGAATCAATGTTGTACCAGTGGGCTTCGATTGTTGGGAAGAAATTGCCGTTGCCGTTGATGTCGTTGTTGTTGCTGCTGCAACGGCGGCTGATATTGATGCTACTGGTATTGTTGTTGTCTGTACAGTTGTGTTAAGTTCTCGTTTAATCGCCGGACTCGATGAAAGTGTATTCAATGTTGTCGATTGATCAAGTAAACGTTGTCGATGTTGACCATTGATGCGTGCTTGTTCGACTGATTGTGAAAGTGTTTCACGATAACGAATGATACGTTTGGAAAATTCTAAATCTTTTTCCGTCGATGATTGCATACGAGATAGATACGTATCGATCAGAGCTATTTGCTTTTCGGGATCTTCGATAGACACACAACAATCATTTCGTTATCGATTGCAAAAACAAAGCAAAAACTATCGATCTACCTTTGCCATTGACTTGAAGATCTTGCATTAATTGAGTTGTTAGATCACTGTTCGTTGTCGACGAAGTTTTATCGAGTATTTTTGTTTGTACATTATCGTTGTTTGTTACTTGAACGATAATATTACCGGTTTGAGGTTTGGATAGAATTGGAGTTGATAAACGTTGCCCACTATTGATTGTCATTAGACTAGATTATATATATTCGAATAAAAAATAAATGAAAATACGAAATGGAATACTTTGTTGTTGGACTAGTCGTTGGTCGAACAAGTCGTAGTGTGGTGGCACCGACTGGAGACGAATTCGGTACGAGAATCGACCCGGTTTCTAGAGAAAATTCGATTTGTTTATTTAAAAACAACAAAAGTTCGCTCACGATTCGTCGTCGAACCATTCGGTTGATTCGAATTATTTGTTGCAACTGTTGTTGCTGGAGATGTATTCGAATATTTCTGTTGTAGTAACTTCGTAAACATATTCAATGGAATCAATGTTTGATTTCCATTGATATTAATCGCGACCATTTGCTGTTGATTCGGTCCCGTTGTTGTTGTTGTTGTAGTTGTTGCTGTTGGAGTTGAATTAGTTGGTGATTGTTGAATAACTGTTTGATTTAGAATTACATTGACATTCGTTTGTTGACCGACGGTTTGATTTACAACACGTGTCGAGTCATTGGCAAGAAGATTCTGTTGTGTCGAAGGATTTAATAGCGATGGATTCGTATTGAAATTGAATGTATTCTGTGTTATTTGTACATTCGTATTGTTAGTTGTATTTTGATTGTAGATATTAGTTGGTGTCGTTCGATTGGAATCAGCTGATGAACGTTGAGAATTCGACGAATCTGTTGACTGAAAATAGACAAACAATTCGAAATGATTTAATAAATCATCTTGAAAGTCTACCGATTTCGATGATCCACGAAGAAATGATTCGAGTGCAGCTGGATCTCTAGAGAATAAAAATGATTTGATAGTTGTTTGCTGTTGCAAAAGATTCATTTTCATACTTAATAATGTCGATAATTGATCGACCTTGACTCATATTTATGAAGGTCGCTAGAAGAAAAACTTCAAAGTTGATTTCATTTTCAAAATATTTAAATCAAACGAATCCTACAATGAAAAAATCATTTAATACGAAATCGAACACGAATATAAAGATTTCTTTTGTCCACTTGATGATAAATCTTATTTCATCTAGAAATGAAAACAATACGAGTTAAATGAGGTATGACAATCGTCATATTTTCGACTGTTTTCTTTCAATAAATTGGAAACATTTGTAAAAAAAAATGTATTATGTGTTTAGTTTTTTGTTTTCTTTTTGCTTTCTTATATCGAAAATAGTTGACGTTTAGGTTTTATTTGAACTCCTGAACCTCATTTCTCTTTTTCAATACCGGACAAGGTCAAAATTATAGAATACGAAAAAAAAACGAGAGAACAATTTTTCAGTGACTCATTTCCAAGACCTCACTTAGCTGGCTTGTCTGATCTATCTCTCTCTCTCTCTCGCTCGCTCGCTCTCTCTCTCTTGTTCGCTCGTTCTCATTTTCTCTCTTTTTATTGAAAAATATATATATATGTAATATATCGAAACGAAGCAGAGAGAGATTTTTCTCTTTTCGCCATCTTGTCAGTCTGATGTTGTTTGTGTTTAACAAAACTTCATCGTAGAGGCGTCGAGTTATGCAATTCGAAAAGATTTGTTCACACGAGAAAAAAAAACATTGAATTCAACGTCAATTTTCAACTGAAAATCGAAAAAAAGAATATTTTAAAACAAGAATTCCGTTCGTTTATTTTTTTCGTACTTGACTATCATTTTGCGAGAAAGATGGCGCACTTGAAAGTCTCTCGATGATGAGTCAGAGAGCGTTTACGCTTACATGACGGTTGGACAGAACAATACAAAAAAAAGAAAGAAGATGATCAATCTTTACAAGCACCTGTCCTTATTATTTATTTGATTGTAATTACGAAACATCTGTTATTATTTTTCCCTCTGTGTTAAAAATAAAATAGTACAAATAATGTCAACAATAATTTATCGTATTTAAACGATGCGATTTTTACTTGTTATTTTCTTAATCAAATATTCGACTAGTGATTCATGTTTTCAAGGACCGAATTATTGGTGTTTAAATCAAACGACAGAAAGTCTTTGCCATTTTGATAAGAAAACAATTGGCCTATGTGGATATACGAATAAACGTTGTCAGATTAAAACAGGTTTTACCGTTTCCTTTTGTTGTCAAACGAATGACTATTCTTTCGTCATAGGTGATGAATTTTGTAAATCATCTGGACCCAAACAACAACAATCACCATTCGAATTCAATGGTGGTCTAACCGGTGTTGATGAAAATTATTTTTCCTACTATACTCTTAGTTTATATTGGCCACCATCGAGTTGTCCATCGTATTTCAATGAATCTCGTGATCTTCTTCGTTATTTCTGTTCAATCTATACGAATGTTGGACAAATTGGTAGTGAACGTTTTGTTTTGCACGGTCTTTGGCCTACGTTTTCAACGGATGGAAATTATCAAGGTTGGCCACAATTTTGTTCGACAACACGCTTTGATTGGTCGAAATGTCATATTGATGGAGATTTATGTCCATGGAAAAACATATCGTTGAATAGTTTTACTCAAGGAAATTATGAATTATGTTTAGCGAGTGAGAATATTAACAAATGTCTAGTCAATTCTATTGACATACTTCAGCCGGTTAAAGAACGATTAAAAATCTTCGCACCAGGCTATCTCAATCGATACAATCTATTCATCAATCACGAATGGACAAAACATGGTTAATAAGAATAAAAGAAAAACCAATCAAAAAAAGAACTCATTTGAATATTTTATAGGTTCATGTTGTTCATCAATATTTCGACATAATATTTCGACTTATCTCGAATTTATGCTTGATCTTACTGAATTTGTAACTCGACCGGGTAGTTTAATATATGAAGTAATCATCTCAGATTTTTAACATTCCTATCTAACGATTTTCGACATTCCGCATATTATTTACTTTAGTATATTCAACGGTATGCCGGTGAGAAACTCGGTGTCAAATATCTCGAACAGATCTTCAATCAAACAGCGATCATCAATTGTAATTCGAAATGTGAATTAGAAGAATTTTGGTTGTGTATGAATCGTGATGAACAAACAAGTCTACCGACGAGATTCATTTCGTGTCCATTGGGCGCTCGAAAAACAAGTAATTCATGTGAAAAATATCATTGTGAATATGTATCAATTCCAATTCGTCAACGGACATTTTCCATTCGATCGACGACAGTGGAAAAATTTGTGATCTTTCTATTGATCTTATTTTTTGTTAAAATTCTTTTTTCATTTGTTGTTTTTCTTAAATAATTAATAAACGTTTGACAAAAATGTAGACGTAGAGAATCTGCTTTTTTTATTTCAAGAAAAAAAAATCTGGGAGGTTAACAAACAGAGTAAATAATAATAATAATAATAAAATGATGATGATGATATTTTTCTTATGCAGTCTGGTTCGATTTTCTAATGCGTTTTGTGTTCAGCAACAGTTTGACGTAATGACTCGATATCTTCTTCGGCAATTTCTACAAGTTCTTTGATTTGATGAGGTTCATCAAGCAAAGCTAAATATAATTGACCGATTTTTGGACGTCTTGGTTCAGGTGCCGGAACTAATCTGTGCGTTTTTTGGTCCATTATCTGACCACCTTTACCTGTTTGCATATAATGAAAATGTGGTTCTTCATGTTGAATTGGCTGACCGTATAATTGATCGAATTTTTCGAATTCAAGTGTGTATGTATCGATGGGCGGTAGCGATCGTGTTGACATACCTTTGGCATAATCAGTTAGTGCACCAACAAATGCATATTCAGCGAGTGTTACAACTCGTATGCCTTCAGCTCGACCTGTAAGAATGCCCATGAGTCGATTTGTTCGATGAGAAATGGACGACTTTGTTTTATTGTTGGAGGTTAAAGATATTATTACTGTACTTGTTATCGGTGTAAGCCGTTTTATGTCGTCGACAACTGAAACTCTTTCTTTTTTTTTGCTATAGTTAATGATCGAACATTATCTGTACAATCTATTTTTCTTCTTCTTCTTTCTCTCTCTCTCTCTCTCTCTCTGTTTCCTTTCTTTCTTAGATTAGAGAAATCGCTCTTTAATTACGTGTCCCGTTCTATCCCAGAGAATCTACAGAGAAATTTGTTTATGCATGTCTTTTTTTGGGCGAGGCTATACAGCTACAACAATGTTCTTTTGCCGTTTCTCTCGTTTCTACTACACTACGAAGTGGATAGGTGATGACATATCACCGTGCCAAACGTTGCAAACTTTTGTAGGGCAAAAAAACCCCCACAAGTTATTTTTCCTCGGGATAAATTAATCTTCGGTTGAGAAGAAGAAGAAAACTTACGAGCAAATAAAACAAAAGAAGTTTCTTCTTTTTATTATTCTTTTTTTTTGTGTTCAAGAAAATCAATCTTCAATATCAAGGTTCTGTTTTTCAAGCAAGAGAATTATCTAATCAAGATACTTATTAACGGAACATTAATAGGAAAGTTGAAGACAGCTGGATACGTCATTCTAACTAGCATCGTTGGAGTTAAATGAGTTTATTTATCTAGATTAAAGAAAATAGTCAATCAAGCAAACGGTATTCGACTACTGACGAACAGATTTATTTCAAGACAAAGTTTTTTTTTTCCTTCTTTTTACACAATAATTATGAATCACTTTTTTTTATGCTCTAGATAAGAAGAGAAAAAGAACGACGTAGAAAATTGTTAATTGACAGATCGCTCGTCGTTTGTCAACGACAACATCAGATCGATATACGTCCATTCAATCATCATTAGAGGATATTTATGTGTTCGTTTAGTACTATTCTTTCTTGTTTCTTCTTCTTTTTCTTCTCATCTATACTACATTACGCTACACGTGTGTATTCTCGGAATAGCATCGAAAGAAGATTATGTTCCTAATCTTAATGTTTCAATCAATGTCATATGATATGCTTGAATTAGTCGATATGTATATATACACTATATATTGACATTTTCAGCTGTATGATAATCGATAGATGACGAAGACGAGACTCTAGTAATTATTCGAGTAATATATATGAAAAGATGAGACGCAAAAATCAATATCTAATTCAAGAATAGTTAATGATGAAGAAAAAGAAGTTGTTAATTAGGGTAAAATGTCTAGTGGTGGCATAAGTAATGGTGCACTTGATGTGAGAATTTCTCGTGGTTTGATTTCGAGATCATATTTATCTAATTGTCTCCTTTGATTCAATGTCGTTGATGCAACTTGTGTAATATATTGATCGAGAGGAATGGATGATATTGGTTGAAATTTTGGTTTTGATGCTGGAAAACCTGTGATTTCTAAGTGTGAACTATAATGAACCAGATCTTTGAGTTCAGAATCGAGTAATGATGTTGAAGGAGGCTAGAAAAACAAGAAAAAATAAATAAATAAAAACGAAGAAAAAGACTTGAGCAACTTGTTGTATTCGAGGTGGATGAAGTTCGGGACTGTTTGATCCGGACGATGATGTTGATGAAGAAGATGATGATGATTCTGATAAAGATTCGAGTATATATGATGATGAAGCAATCATTTGTGAACGTGGTGAAATTACACGTTGATGAACTAATTCTTTTTCATAAATAGGTGCGTGTACAAATGCAGGTGTAATTGATGATGCGGTTCTCGATATGATTGAAGGTGTTCGTGAATGAGCAACAGTTGATTTTACTGACGCAACCGATTCGAGAAGTAATGTTTGAGGTATAGACGGAGGTTTCGATGTCACCATGTCCTGAGTTAAAGGTGTTGATGGGTTAGAGGGCATATGATTTGAGATAGGAGATGAAGATTCCGACTGTAAGGGTGAGATCTGTGGTTTCAAGTTTAATGGTGGTGCTTGAGGAATTGTTGTTACGGAAAGTTCGGTTATTGGTGGTGATGATTTCGAAATTGATGGTTGATTTCTTATTGTTGTAGAAAATTCTGTGATTGATGTCGATTTCGACGGAGTTGATATGACAGATGAAGCTTTCGAATTGAGTGTGGGCGCTTGTGGTATTGAAGGATTTTTTGTTGCTGTAAATTGAGTGATAGTCGATGCATTCGATGACTATATGCAACAAAAGAAGTCGTTTTTATTATAAAAAAGAAAAATATATTTTCAAATTACTGGTGGTTTAACAGGTTGTTTTATTGTTGATGCTATGCTCGATGCAGATGATACTTGAGATTCCGTTGACATTGATCGAGATTTCGATTTCGTAGTTAAACGTACAGGTAACTCGGAGACGGTTTCTGTTGATGAAGACTGTGGTGGAGAGATCGCTGGTGGATCTAAATAAAAACAATGATTTCGAAATCTATTCACAAAACGATCACTACTAAATTGTTGTTGTTGTTGTTGTTTATTTGTCGCAGTTGTTTTAATGTCGAAATGATTTTGTAATTTTTGAAAAAATTCTCGTTGAGATTTTTGTAATAGTTCAATTTCATTTTTAAGATAGGTTATTTCATGTCGAAGTGTATCCGATTGTTCGCGAAAATCTTCGACAAATGTTGGCGTTGCCCTTGATGAGCATTGTGAACACGATCGATGATGTTCGGATGCGTTCGATACACTTGAATGCTGTCGATACTTTCGTTGAGTTTCGATTAAATCACTTGTCGATGTTATTTGATCACGTTTTGGAACTGATCGAGGCTTTCGAATATAGTAACGTCGTTCGATGATACGTTCGACACCGTACTCAGGCGTATTATCGAATTGATGATAACTAAAAAGCTCGAAGATTTCGAATAGAAATGAATAGAAAACAGTAATTCTTACGACGACGAATGAGGAAGAGTTCGTTTCGAACGAAGATCATCGAATTTCTCTAAGATCTTCTCGAAAAACCAATCATTATTTTCATCTTGAAGTAATTTATCAATATGTTCTCTTTTTAAAAAGACAAAAACAAAGACATTTGATTTCTTTTTTCGATCCTATCGAATCAAATTGTTGACTTACGATCGATGAGTACCATTACTTGCATGAGAATTTCGTCGTTTACTTTTTATATTAGCTGTTTCTAAACAACAATTCGAAGACACTTTCGATTCAACCGATAACATTATATTCTCAAACAAAGAACAGTCCTTCTCACTGTCGTTTTTTTTCTTCTTCAATATATCATAGATGAAAAAAATCGATACGCAACAACCTTGTGTTCATGGCGTATTCGAGTAGCAAGAGAAAAAAAGGAAAAAAAAATGAAATCAAAGGTTATTTATTACCTATCAACAAGCGTTCAATAAAATCTGCTCGAGTCAATAGATCTTTTTCTTCGTTTGGTGTTCGATTAATTGGACTTTGAATTTCTCTATCATGTCGATCACGTATTGTTGACATTCGATCAAAATCAAATCAGACTTTCGATCAATTAGTGTGTGTGTGTGTATAGTTACAGTAATCAATTGTTTTTGTTTATTAAAACACGAGAGCAAAAGAAAAACGATACATTGAGATTCTCCAATCAACAATCGATTGAGACTCTTGACGCATGATTGAGTCGTTAGTACTCAATAGGGACAGTAATGATATTGATTATATTTATTGCACGAGAAATAATAATAATAATAGGAAGAAGAATAAAAATGATCAGATTTGTTGAGATTTCGCACGTTCAGCACACGCAACAGCCTTTCGAATTATATCCGAACATTTCTCGCGTCGAATTAATTTATTATTTTCAAAATGTCCTTCATTTCGTGGTAAACCATGTGAACCATCAGCAAATGTTAGCAGACCTAAGCCGAGAATTTTGCCTTCCGATAATTGTCCTTCATATTTCATTCCATCACAACGTGTAAATACGCCTAGACCATGATAACGGCCTTGACCAAATTCACCATCATATCTGAAAAAGATTGAAAAATCATCGAGAGAATATTTTCAAACGATATTGTACTTCGATCCATCGGGATAGGTAATCGAACCGAGACCTGAGAAAAGACCATTTTCAAATCGGCCACGATATTTCGCTTGATCGGAGAAGATCAATTGACCAAGACCATGCCGTTGGCCGTCTTCATTCCATTCGCCTTTTTTAAAACAAAACAAAAATAAAATGAAACTAAGTTCGCTTGTGCTTCTTCTCGTCTGTCTACCTGTATACTCTGAACCATCGGGATATCGATAAGTTCCTTGCATAATTCTTCTTCTAGAATAATTGCAAGAGAAGAAAAATAAAATATATGTACACGATTTTTACTCGTTTCGTGATCAAAAGAAATAGTAAACTGAAATCGAGTATAGGTAACATGAAAAAGAGGAGGAGAATAAGAAGAAAGAAAAAAACTTATGGGCGTTCACATCCATCCTCGAATTCAACGAGTGTTTATTGAGGATATATACGTGTGTGTGTGTATGCATTACATGATGAAGGAAAGAACAAGATGAAAATGAACGAATGCTTCAATTCATTTTCATCACTTTTTACTATTTGATCAGTGTATGTAAAATGTCAGTTGTTCAAACGTTCGTTTTTTCTCTTCTTCTTCTCTTCGATTAAATTATTTGTTCATGTTGATTCGACATCGGATAATGAGATTGTTTAATATGTGATCTACTTCTGTTGTTTTTTTGCTTAAAGTATGTCAGATAGTGCATGTGCATATAATCTATTCGGTTTGTCGGTTAATTTTGTTGTTATTAAATCAATTGACGATGATGATACTGTTGACGTTGATGATAAAGTTGTTTGTGTTTCACTATCAATGAATTCGTCCTCATCTTCTTCGATGTCGTCCATACGACCAAGACCGATATTTGACATTGAACGAGCTAATGACGGCCGATAATTGGATGCTTGACTTCGCGTTAGTAAACGTTTCGGTGGTTCATTGAGAACTCGATCGATTTGTGTCGATGAATTGCTTGTTGCCAATCGACTTATTTGTCGACGATACTTTTCTCGAACGTATTCACGTAATGATTCTTGAACATGTTGATGAAGTAGATCAACAAGTGATTTAGCATCGGTTTCATTCGAACATAAACACGCATGACAACGAAGCTAAATCGACAAAAATATACGAAAAACGAAGAAGGAAAAACAAACGACAAGTTACCTCAGTTGTTAAACCTGAACGAATATTTACATGTCGATAAACCCAAATAAACATTTTGGAATTGAATTTATTAGCAACGAGATAATAGGATATGCGATTTGTACAATAGAGTGTCACATCATTCGTATTCGAATCTGTTTTCTTGTAATTCTCAGCTTGTAAACCACTATTTGTAATTGTCAGCAGAAGTTTACGTCCTAAACGTCCTTCGTTTTTCACATGCATATCCCAAAGAATCTTAGCTGGACGATCAGCACAACCATCACCACGTGTCAACGATGTTGTGACATTGCCAAGATAGTGAACTTTGTATGTTAACGGTCGTTGATTGACATCGAACGATGCTCGACGTCTATTGCCCAACAAACGATTCATTCCTATCGATTTTTTTTTGAAATAATCTGAACACAAATACACATATTTATATATATATATACGTACTATAATTGCGTATGCAAAGCAAATAAAAAAATTCTTTGTTCTCTCTCTCTTTTTCGAAGAAATATGAACAAAAAAAATGCAATCCTAGCACGTTTGTTCATGAGAGGTGTCTATGATTGAGATTAGATTCTTACAACGAATGAAGAAAAAAAAGGCGTCGATCTTTTTTTTTGTTCTACATTGTGCGGCCGGTACGTGTCTTTATCTCACCTGTGCGCGTTCGATTAGTGAATTTTTCTTCATACATAGGTCGAAGTTTAGTATTGTTCCTTTTTTTTTTATTCTTTTTCTATACATTCACTTCGGTCAACATACTACAGTTGACCGATAGGGATAAGGAGGAAGAATGAGTAATTCTCTCGATAGATGTCATCAGACAAAAACTCTTGATACTTTCTCGAAAAGAAAAGTCAAATGTGCTCACTGTTTTTCTTGTCTTTTATGATAGAGTAGAGTATATAATTGTAAAGTTTGTCCTTTTTTGTTATCTCTACTACAGAAAAGTACATTACTGTGTAAGAATAATAAAACACTAAAAAATAAAAGATCATATCTGATAACGACGAAGATCTTTTCATGGAAAAACAAACCTATCATAATGTACGTTGGATGTTTATTAAAGTTCGTTATTTTCTCGACTTATAATTATCCGGAAATACTCGAAGAAAACTATTTTTTGCTATAATCACATATTTATTTAAACGCCTTTATTTTTCCGAATGAATGAAATAGGTCAAATTAATCGACACAAAAAAAAAGAGAAAACAAACATCACTGTGAATTTTAGGATATTTCTTTCATCATCGAACTATTTTTTTTTGTTTGTAAAAATTTGTCCCACCGGTGCAAAGCAAATCGATAAACGATATGCACTGCCTATTGCACGGGACATGAGTTTATTCGAAGAATCTATCTGAATTGATGAGATTGTGCCTGCTGTTGAGGATACGGCGGTTGTGGATGGTGATGATGATGATGGTGATCTTTTCGATATTGTTTAGCTTCGAGTTTTTCACGTTCTTTCGCTTGTTTTTTTGTTTTATAACGATGATTTTGAAACCAAATTTTAACCTAACGAACAACAACATCGATTTTTAGTTCAATTTAATCGATAAAAATAATCTACCTGTGTTGGTGTTAATTGAAGAATATTAGCGAGATTTTCTCGTTCGGGTGCACTTAAATATTTCTGTTGTTTAAATCGTCGTTCAAGTTCATAGATTTGTCCTTGATTAAATAAAATTCGACGTTTACGTTTTTGTGAAACAAATGGAAATTGTGCATAGGCTGATTTCATCATTGGATCTTGATGATGCCCGTAGACACTCGCTGCTAGAGCTGCACTATCAACTCCCGATGATGAACCAACTAAATATCGAGACACTAGAATAGAAGATCATAGTCATACATCGAAAAAGAAAAACCTAACGAAGACATACTTGCTGCTGGACCGTACCAACATGAACTTGGCGAATATTGTCCGGTAACATTCGATGAATTTGCATTTGTTTGTAATGAACTATTGTAATCATAATATTGATTATTAGGTGAAAATGCTGATGTTGAAGTTGCCGTTGGAGCATAGTAATTATTATGTACGGACGTTGGACCAAATGTTGGATTGCAAAGACTTGCTGGTGTAACACTTGTCGATGGACGTTGAGAATTGTAGACGGATGTGGATGATGATGATGCTAAAGCATGTGCCATTTCAAGTGAACGTTTATAGGAATTCGATGCATCGATATCTAACGGTTGAAGAATATCAGTGACACTGAACGGCATACCATTTGTACCGGCGGACGTTGTTGGTGGTACCATTGATGAGGGTGTTGAACTTCGTTTAAGTTGACTAAATATAAGCATATATTTAGTCGAAGGAAAAAAATGAAAGTATTTTTTCAAGTTTAAAAAGTAGATATTCTCTCTGTCTCGTTTCTTTTTTTTTCTTGAATTATACTTGAAAAACAAATTGATTTTAATAAAGTAGCATGAAGAAAAATCTTTGAAGAAGAAAAAGATTTTCTTTTTAATTTCTTTTTTTTCGGAAAGGAAAAAAAAATCTAACGATTTTGATTCCTTTTTTATTTCGAGTTGAAATAGATACAAAGAGTACTTACTGATTAGTGTAGTAAGCAAGAGCATCGATTTGTTCCTGTTTTGCCATGTTGAATAAAGTGAAGTAGAAATTTTCTTCGTTTTTTTTTTGTGTTGTCTTACGAGTGGCTCATTCAATCAAAACTAACCAGAGTACACACACAACAACAACAGCAGCACAAGGAGAAATAAAAAAGAAAGAAGAGAAGACGAAGAAGAAGAAGTTCGTGATCGACAATGACGGATGTGCCGGTCCTTTTTTTTTCTCTTTTCGATTGAGTTAAAGTATGTTTCTATATATATACATATACATAAAAATTATTAATCGCTTTTTGCTTTTTTGTTCGTCTTTTCTTTAAGTACCATAAATAAATAAGTTGTTGAAAGAAGAAAAATAACAAATTTCAATAGATATTGTACATATGTGTATGTAAAGCAGCCTGAGAAACACACTTCACTCCTAATAGTGCACAGAAGATGATGTGTTTTTTTAAGTAAGAGAAAGAAAAACGTTGACGAAGAAACAACAGCAATAGTAATAAGAGTTATAGTCGAAAGAATCTCTTTTTTTTTTCTTCGAGATTTCGTCGTTTGAAGTTGACGCACTCAACAGATTCGAAGTGTCTTCTACAATGATGATGATGAATATAAGAAGTACTTTTCTTGGATGGTGTTGCGTTTTTTTTTCTCTCAACGACAAAGTGGTAGATTATTAAACAGACAAGACAAAGAACGAGCGAAGAAGAAGGAGGAGGAAAAAGCACGAGAGAGCTGCTATGTTCATTTTATTTTCCACCAATGAATATTTATTTTGCAGTTCTTTCATTGGTAGTTTTTCGTATTTTCTTTTCTTTTTGCAAGATTCGAGATAATTCAATTGTTTGAAAAGAAAATCTCGATGTTATATCTTTTATATGTAAATCGTTATCTCGAAAACTACTCTATCGATGATAATATAAATGAATCCTATTCACTTATTTGTTAATGAGCTGTTTATGATGAAATCGAAATATTCACATGTTTCTCATTTTAATCAGCACGATGTCATTGAGTTTCATACATATTTGCACATTCATGTAAGAATTGCATCGAATTGAGTCTAATTATTATTCACAAGAGAGTTAGTGAAAAATCATTTTATCGTAAAATTGAACATAACAAGTTAGCTTCATTTTTGTTTTGTTTCTGTCTATTCATTTTAATTATCGAAGAAAAAAATCTGCACAGGTGATGTTGAAGGACCTTTCTGTCTTTCTTTTTCTTTTTCAGCTTGAGTATATTTTAATAATGCCATGTCCATTATCGGCCTACTTGCTTTTAAGTAAAGAATAAGAATATCTGACGTAAGCAACAAATGTTTGTTAGACGCGCGCGTGTAATTGAGCAGAAGGCGCACATCTATAGATCGGAAGTGAAATTTCCGATAGTGTACGAACCAATCAAAATCTATCATGACGAAGGAAATAAAGAAACCGAACGTTGTAAAGAACTAACAAAAAAATCATTATCATCTGTCTCCATTCGGCATACATGCACATACACACAGGCACTATGTTGTCGAGTGGTCGTACTTGAAAATTCCACAGGCAACAAAACGAGAAATTGCTAATTAGAAATTTGCTGAATTGAATAGAATAGAGCAGAGAAAACGAAATTTGTTTTCCAGAACGAAGAACGTTGTCGTTGTCGTCGTTCTTCTTGTTTTTGAATATCGATTCACCTGATGTTTGATTATTTATCTTATTCTCATATATTGAAATCAGTTGAGTATTTAGTCTGAACAGGTGAGAAGAGTACTCTTATAACGTTCACGTATTTATTCATCGAACAACTAATTATATATACATATCGAGAAATAAACATCGATCAATAAGATGGTACTTGTCGAAATGATGATGGATTCTCTAATCGTTTAATAAGCAAGATAACATCTACGTACAATGATCAACGAATGCTATTTGTTTTAGTTTTTTTTTTCTTCGGTTAAATGAACTTATTTTCAATTAATAAATATAAATGTTTGTTTCTTTAAGAAATATTTGTATGCATGTTCTTGAAATTAATTAGAAGATACGTATATGCGTTGTTTCTCTGATGTGACATGTATTTCATTGAAATCCGCCCACTTGTTGTCTTTTTTTGTTGAAATCAAACAAATCCATTTCCTGAAATCATCGTCTTTTCGTTGAATGTCAGCATTTATTTGATGATAGAAGAAATATGTTGGACGCCACTTTTCTTTTTCACTTTAGTTGACCACCTATTGAGTGCGCGATATTTTGCGAATGGCTTAGCATCAATCCTCAGCACACGTGTGCACAACGATTACATCATTCAAATAGACGAAATATATTTAACAAGTAGCTACTTGAATCGATTGCTTTTTTTTCTTATTAGAAACAAGCTAAAACTAAAGAAAACGAACGTATTTCTATTGGATAAGATTCGAAACTAGCTTCAATTATCACGATAGGACAACAAAATTTATACAACTCGAGACAATTACGTTCATAAACACACGCTGAATATAGGTAAATCAGATCAATTCGATTCTGAGCAAATAATGCCACCTACCTATCGATGTATATAAATATACTTGCATAATCAATTGACGCTTAGGAAATTTGTAACAACAAACAAAACTGTGAACAACGAATGATTCGTACGTGTATATTTTCTTCTCGTACTAATTGCTGTTTGACTTTTTTCTTCTTTTCAATAAAGTTTACTTCTATTCTTAAGTGCTTCTTTGTCTTTTTTCCTCTATAAATGAGAGAATGCCTTCGGCAATCAGGTATACGCCAAATGTATTGAATTCAAACGAGCACAAGACAACAAAAAAGAAAAACTAAAATAAGAAAGCTTTCAATTAATTCCATCAAAGCAAATGCAAAAGCATCATCATTGAGAAAACATATTCCTGCATCTTTCAATTATGATTAACACGTGCTAACAAACTATTACATCAGTGATTTATTTCGAATATCATTGCTTATTGCATGTGTGTGTATCGACTCTATCTTATGCAAATATTGACAGAGAGCGAGCAGCCAACAAAAAAAAAGAAACCGATGACATTTTTTTTGCTCTTATATTCTGGTTAGTCGTTGTGCCAACATTTCATCCACTTGTTGTCTCTCAATCCAGCTGCGTCCACCACTTCAATTTGACATCGAGAGTGGCTTCGTTCTGGTCTCGAACGATGATGATTAAATTTAACATGCAAATAGAATTAGTCATATCGAAGACGGCAAATTCGGATAAAGACAAAATCTCTTTTTTTTCTCTTCTAAAAAAAAACAATTGGCCAAAACACAATAAGAAGAAATTGCACGACAAAAAAAAACGAAAACGAAGAAGAAGAAGAAGAAGAAATGAATGAATCAAAATAGAATAGTCATGAGAATGAGGAAGTCTTTGTGTATTGTAGGTTCCAATTAGACATTAACGTGGTTCGTGTTTAAGTAAATGAAGAGGCGGATGATGATGCAAAGGATGCGCATGATGAAGTCGTTGATGTGTACCGGGTAGGGGTACTTGAGAATGATACATATTCGAATGATGTTGTTGAGAAAGATTGCCTGGGTTGGATTGTTCATCGCCGCTGTCGGCGCAACTTGTTCCACCTTTTTCTTTCGATGCTTTTTTGGTTTTATATCGGTGATTTTGAAACCAGATTTTAACTTGTGTCGATGATAGATTCAATGCATGCGCTAATTGATCACGATCTTGAGCATTTAAATAACGATTTTTATCGAAACGTTTCTCTAATTCCATGACTTGTTGTTGAGTAAATAGAACTCGACGTTTACGTTTGGGCGCAAACGCAAATGGATGATAGGCTGATTTCAATGGATCGACCATCATTGATGATGCAGCTGCTGCAGATTGATACATATCATATTGAGATGGTGTTTGACCAGTTAATAAACGAGACACTAAGAAGAAGAAGATTCAGTTAAATTCATACATAATTGTTATCTTACTTGCAAATCTTGGATCGGTGCAATGTGCTGGTTGATACCATGAATTCGTCGATGATGAATTTGTATTTGTCGGTGATGTTGATATTGGATTTGTTGCCATCGTATTTTGCGTTGCCGATGGACGATACGATGATGGTTGACAAAGATAATCCGAATAGGTTCGTGCTTGACTTGAAAAATAAGATGTAGCTGCATCCGAATAGAATGGATATGGTACACCAGTTGGCGTAAAATGACTTGCGAATGAATTCGGATAGATCGATGGATCGAATGATGAAATGGCCGGTTTTTTCATGTTATTATTATTCGATTGATAGAGCGTACAACCATCGTCGAATGTCGACGAAAAAAATGGATCATAAGTTGCTGATGATGGTGGCAACGCAATCGATGGCATTGCTGATGAATCATCGACGTTATTATTTGTTGTTGTTGATGATGCTGTTGGAGGTAATGTACCTGTTGAAACAGGCGTTGAACGAGATGGTGGCGATGATGAATCGTATGACATGTTTTATGTTTATCCTGAAAGATCAGTTTAGGCATGATTTAGACGTTTGTGTGAAGTCAATGGATTTAGTTTGTTTATTTATTATTATTATTATTATTGAAAAAAAATATAAATGATGACGATAAAGAAAGAAAATGAAATATGAGAAGAAGAAGAAAAAATAGAGAAAGAAGAATTGGCCACTTACCGTGTTCGAAACGAAGGCGTGCGGGATGAGAGATGCTCTGAGAAGGCTCTCAGAAGGCTTTCGAGATCGATTGAAGAGGTTCGACTCCACTCACAACACAGGCAAATATGTGCGTGTGTATATGTGCTACTTATTCGTTCTCACTCTTTTTTCTCCTTCTTTTTCTCTACTTTTTTTTCACATATACAAACGAAGACAAAAGAGACCTCTTGTCTACGTTTTGAGAATAATCATTTCCTCTCATTCTCTCTCTTATTCTCTCTCTTTTTTTATATTCTTCAGTATTTCATTGGTCGAAAACATACTTCAATCTCATTGGTTCACACACATTTGTGAGACACCCAAGAAGAAGAAGAAAAAAAACGCGAATATGTCGAATGCTTATCAAAGATTGTAAATCAACAGTAACAGAATTTTTTTTCTCCTTTTACACATTGGTGACAATTAGTCTTCTCATCGATTGATTATTATGGAGACTGATCTGGAGTATACTTGAGTTGAATCATAAAAAAAGAAGAAGAAGAAGAATGATATAAATTCTCATAGTTTCAGACATTCGAATATTGATTATTGGTACATATACCCGCAGAGCAAAAAGAGATTAATTAATAGACACAAGAAAATCGTCCGAGAGAACGAACGAAAGAAAAACTTTGCGTTTTCTTTTTCTCGCTCTCCCTCTCTCGTTTTTTCTGTTTTGAATCAATAAGATCGCTTTAGGACAAAAAATGATTGTGTGTGTGTGTGCGCGTATGTATGCATTCGTTCTGTTTGTTTCTATAGAAATCTTCAACTCGGATTTCCTTGGCATATTCAATTCTTTTTCTTTTAAATAATATAAATACGACTAACGGAAAGGATCGTTTTGTAAAGTGTTTATTTTTTTAAACGGGTGGAGAAATCAAAACATACGAGACATACGTTCATTTCGTAGATCATGCAGTAAAAAATAGATAGAGATTGTCAATAATTTCATGTGAGATTCTTAACATATTTGTTTTGACACTCTTGACATTTCCTTCGATATAGAAAAACCATATATTTCTCGACATTTAGCCACTTCAAATCAAGCTCTAATATAAACTTTCACTTGACTAAAAAAGAAAGTCACATCATATTTGCTTTATTTGAAATCTGAAAGAAAGAAAGGAGGAAAATTCGATCGATTATATACACACATACACAGATGATGTTCAGCAAAAAAGTAAATACTTCAATTGAAAAAAAAAATGCGAAGTGCACTCGGCGATGTCAAGATGTGTGGTCTAATCTTCATCATTATGTGAAACTAAAACGTAAAGTTTTTCTTTCAACTAATTCGTCTCCAGTTTCAATGTAAAGATTTCTTTTTCTCCTTTTCTCTTTTGCTTTTCTTCTCTATTAAAGCAATCGAGTACTTGAAAAGCAGTAAAGCGGTGAACTACTTAGAGAATCAGTCAGTTTTATTGTCGGCTGAGATCGTATAGATCAAAGAGCGCAAGCAATGAAATAAAGAAACAAAACGAAACGAACGAGTAAGTGAGAGTTAACTAACGCTTAACAACAATCAAAACAATTAAAAGTATAATAACAATGAGAAAAAAGATAAAAAGAAGAACGATGATTATATAAATCGTTCGAGTATTGAGTCGTAGATTTGAAGTTGAAATCACTGAACGTTCGATTACTCGATTGGTTTCGGTTGTTGATGATGATGGTTTTTTCTTTCGACAACATGGCAAACAAGAACAACAAGTTCGTTTTTTATCGATTTCTTCCGTAGGTAAACTACTTGAACTTGAAACAGTTGATATCGTCGACGAACAAACCGATGATACTTCACGTAAGGGTGATGCTCGTCGTTGGATAGTTACAGGTTCGAGTCGATGATTTCGATTCGATTGAGTCGGTCGTAGCAATCGACGAACGATGGGTGGATGTGTTGTTGCCTAAAAAATATCTATGTCGACGTATATTTTTATGTTTTATTTCTAAATCCAATAAAAACTCGTACAGGCGGATTGATATTTGACGAAAGAATCGGTCGTATGACTGTTGCCGGTTGATTTAAACGTGGATTATTCGGTGTTGGATATCGAACTGGTTTGAGTAGAAAGATGGGATGTGCTTGTGGAGCACTACGGCTCACAAAACTCGTCGATGTCGTATTCGTTTGTGCCGTGTTTCAAATTTTCAATTACAGAATGAGTTTTTCTTCTTCGTCGTCGTCATCATCGGTTTTCTTATGTTCACCTACTGTGCACAACATGAATACAATCAAATTGTTAAGAAACGCTCGAATTTATTTATTGAAGACAAGACAAAGCAAAAAAAAAAAGAAACGTCGACTTTAAGATGTCGTCGAATTATTCGTAATGATTCGATTTGTTCGCTGGCAATTGATTTCCCGTTGACTCGATGAATGTTTATAAATTGAATTTCTTGATACTCGAGGTTCGAATATAATTTGATAGGTTTTATGACGAATAATCGAACTTGTCATGAGTAAAATGGGAAAATGTGAACAATGATGAAAAATTTCCATGAGATCGAATATAATTGCAAGATTATCCGTTGGCAAACGTCGACCACGATAGGATTCCCAAACAAATAGAAGGCCAACAGGTGCTGTAAGAAATAGAAAACTTAGACTCGAAAGAAGCATATACAGAATGACACTTCGTTCTCGCCAATCGTCCGTTTTACGAGAACGAAAACGATGGCATCGTTGATGTGATCGACGTCGTAGACCAATGATTAAAATAATATTTGTTAAAATAATAATGAACGGAAGAATAACATTATTTAAACCTAAATTTTCAATAAATAGTAAATTCGTCAACGAAAATGTCAAACCATAGGACGAAAAATAAGCTTCATTACATTGAAATAAATATGTTTGATTAAAAAAACGAAAAAAACAATAGAAAACATTCGATGGTACGAAAAGAAATGGATGATTATAAATACAAACAAGAATAACTATAATAAACATAATAATACATGCACGTCGTCGTGTAATTAAACAACGACGATCGGTTATCCAAACTTTTAAATTTCGTTCAATGCCTAATGCACATAGAAATGCATAGGATGTATTTTCACTTGTCATTGTTAGAAACCATGTTATCGAACAAACGAAATATGGATGTTGAATATAGAAAAAAAGTAAATGAACAATATATTCCGAAAATAATTTGACAATATCAGCTAGAGATAAAGCAATAATAAAAATACTATAGGGCGTATTGTAAAGAGATTTTGCACGACAAAATAATAAGCACGAACAAAGATTTAAGAGAATGCCGATTAAACTTAATAAACAACCAACAATGAAATATACAATAATGATTTCTTTGTCAGCAGTAACTTTACATGATGAATTCATTGTATTCATCAAGAATTTCAAAGAAGAATTATCTGTATATATATCTCGAGTTTTGTTTTGCTTATCATTTATTTATTGAAATAAAATAACGGATGTTAAACAAGTCCTTTTCAAATGTCATTCTTATTAATGTTAATAGACTGTCTTTATTATAGAGAACTGAGACAATTGTTTGTCGATTGTTAATGATTTATGAGTAAAAATAAGTGAAGAGATTATTTACATTGTAGAAAATATGTTTTGATTGATGATTACTAAATAGAAGAGTACTTTTTTCAAAATAATATTACGTCGTTCGATTTCTTTTGTGTGTAACAAAGAGAACGAGAGATTTGGAAAATCAAGTCTATCTTATTAAATTTGTCAAGTGATTCTGTTCAACACGTTCTTGTTTGTAATAAAAAATAAACAGTCGCAATTTCTTTGCGTTTATGTTAGAAATATTTGACTTCTATGAGAAGTACGTCTGCAATTAAATATTCAGGTTAAATGTCGAGTATTTCTTATGCGACTTTCTAAGAAAAATTTTGTTCTTTATCATTCGGAGAGAGAATATTTTTCATAAATTTCGTCTACGTAATTTATGCATCTGTATTCCAAATGTACTCAATCTATGCTATCGTTTGAATCGCGTCAATTCGACATATATCCGTATATTCAATTCGTTGTAAAATGTTTTATTTGCCTATAATAGTTTCTAAAAAGATCCTTTCGTATTTAAACAGTCTCTAGAAATAGATCTATTAATATTACAATTTTTAATCTCACTATGTGTATGCTAATATGTGTTTATATAGTTTAAATGGATAGTTCAATGGGTTATATAAATCACGTTGGACTATTTTCGTTTTTATCATAGAATTCTTCCATGTCGTCGAGGTCGTCACTTGCAAAATCTCTCATTTCATCGATCATAAGGCATAGCATAAGTATAATTTCGATTTGTTTGTCATTTGTTTGTTCATTAATGTCGACAGTAAATGAATAAGCATCAAATGTAGGTAATTTTGAAGAATTGGCTGATATTGTATTTATTTGTGCAATAAGATGTTTCACATTTTGTTCAATACCAAAAATTTTAAACATAAATCGTTTCATGTTGATTTGCTCGGCCAAAAACATAGTGGAATTTGAATGAGGATCTGATGAACTGTCAGGAATTATTATATCAATGTTTCCTGTGCGAAAAAAATACTTATTGTGAACGATAGCAATTGATCGATCATCGATTTGGATTGTATAACAGTCGAATTCGAATGACATTCTTCGTTTTCTTTTATCCATCTCCATCTCACAACCGCGTTTAAATGTATAATACGAATGATTTCCGTCATGTAAAACGCTTAAGAACCAAAAAATCGTTCATTTTTTGGAATTCGGAGGTGTTCATTAAGGGAGGTTTAACTGTAATTTTCATCTAACCAAACAAGATGAAAATTTAGAAATATACTCTCAAATTGGCAAAAAACAATGATGAAACAATCTGTTCTTCAGTACATTAAATGTTCACGTATGAGTGCATTTATGAAATTCATCAGAATGACTTTTTTCTCACATTATCACATATCATTCACAGTATGATATCATGTCTCCCAAGAGAATAATTAGCATCGAACAATCGATAACAAAAAAGAAAAAAAATTTCCTTTTTTGTTTAAATTCTTTTATTAAATAAATAAGTACGTATAGATCTACGTTACAAGAAAAAACGACTAGAATCGTACAGAACGAATTATTGGCGATGATATCTGTGGTAATACAAGTGTGACTGGAAGATTTTCTTTCATCACTGTATGATGAATAACAAGTGTACTTAAATTCGCAAATGATTTCATTGAACCCTAAAAAGATATAAATTTATCATTAAACAAATGCTCAAAGCAAACGCAACGAACTTCGATTTGATAGGCATTTTTCTGCAAAAGTTTATGAATGAAAATATGTTCGATTGTTGTTTGATTTGTTTTAATTGATAACATAAATGGTTTAGTCGAATATTCGTAACAACAACGAATAATAAACGATCCAATTGATTGTTCATTTCGACTCAAGTATTCATTGCAAATATTTTCTGATAGACCTTCTTGATACCAAGGTGCAGCTGATAATAAATCATAATCACTGAAATAAAATACAATGCTTATCAGAGCATCTGTTCAGGAAAAGCAAATCAAATCACTACTAGGTTAATCAAGCAGAAGTTAACAATGAAAATTTGATTATCATTTATTCTATTGTCTCTTCTCTGTATATATATGTATATGTGTAGAACACATCATTGCAATTAGATACTGTGAATTCAAGTGTGTGTGCAGACGAAATAAGAAAATACTAATAAAAAAAAACACAAAGAAAATAATCTTCGGGCCATCTATGTCTGCACACATGTATATATCTATGTGCAGTTGTACGAATGAACGTAATCTGAGAAGCGTCACGCGATAGACATGAAAGTGAATACGATTGTCAACTCAAAGCAATAGACTTACTCAAGTTGATGATCGATCGTTGCTGGTGAATCAACAGACAATGATACAGTCGATTGTGAATCGAATGAGAGTCGAAATTTTTCAATTTGTTCTTCTAAATTCCAAACTTGTTCGTAAATATTTGTCGTGTCAGTTTGAGATGTTGATTGAACAAGTGACATCAGACTTTTATGTCGAGATAATTTCTCTTTGAAATATTTACTCAAATCATAACGATTATTTGATGTTGTAGACAAGCTCAAACGTGAACCATAACCAGATGATGACGATAAAGAAAATGACGACGATGATTCATCACGATTGAATCGAAACGAATCTGTTCTCTGAAAACCATCGATTTTCGGCATGACAAGGAAAGAAAATGAATTGATTTCCACTGTCTTTTTTCTCTCCTTTATATACAGACACTGACACAGAGGAAGAGAGAGAGAACAGGAAAGAAATAAGTGTCCATGTGTTCAAACAAGAGAGACAGAGAAAGAGAAAGAACTCATCAGATGGGTCATTGTATGTACGTATATTAATTGATCGAAGAAAACACGAACGATTTTACTTCTCCTTTTTGTTTTATTTCAACAATTGCCGATTGATATACGATAAACATCTGTTTTGAAAATAAAATTAACAACAAAAAACAAAATTCGTGCGCCTGCAGTTTCGTTAATGAGTTCTGTCTGACCGTTCCTGACCGACATTTTTTTTGTTGTAATGACGGAATTGGGTGGACAGTTGATATGTATTTAAATGATGAACAACGGAAGTGAGAACATCTACACGCAATGATCACGATTCAGTTTGAAATCATCAATGCAGAATAAATGAAAGGCGTTTTTTTTTCTCATTAAATTAAAAAATTTCTTCGTCGTTTTTGTTATTAGTTGTTATTTTAAAAAAATTGCAATTTATTCGTGTTTGATGACTTGTTCATTAACGAGTATTCGAAAGAAAATATTTTTAATCTGTTGTCATGTTTTTTTCTTCATTCTCAAGGTGAAAAAGTTTTAGTTCAACTGCTGAACCTTCTTTTCGGAGATATCTATTTTATTTTGTTCTCTATGATTAAAAAAATAACTTGTCGCATTCTAAAAAAAAACTATTAATTGTTAGCTGAGTTGAGTCGTGTTTCGAGCGGTAGATGAATATTACAATAAGGATAAACTGAAAAGCGTATCGGTTCTGAACGTGCACCTATTAAAATAAACTAACAATTAGAAGAAAGAAACGATGTGAATATATTTTAAAAGACACATACGATGTGTTTCTTGTTGTAGATGTCGATGCATTGGAAGATAAATACGAATATTACCATTTCGAATAACATAAATAAAAGGATTCCATCTAAACATGACGAAATATAGCGTCATCATTCTGAGATCAACAAAAATGTATATATAAAATAACTAACACAACACTAGTTTTAGCAAGTATAGCAGGAATTGTAGCCAGAATCGGTGGAAAAGATGTTTCATCAACAAATAAACGAATAGCAACGGTTATGGCATATGGTGTCCAAGCAATAAGAAAACCGCCTGAAAAAAAAACGATAAATTATTATTGAATTTCGTTTTTTGAAATACCAATGATAAAAATAACAGTGTGCGTTACACGACGTTCAATAAGAAATCGTCGACGTCGATATTGTTCATTGAAATTTCTGTTCAATCGATTTTCTCGTTGATGAATCTTTGAAATACACAATTAGGTAAAAAGAAAATCTCGTTTCAAATACAAATCGATTTACTTCTTTTATCACTTCTATATTTGTTATTATGATGACTATCACAGGTATTAAGTAAACAAAAATCATAATTGTAATATTATAACTAACAACATTGAAAGAACGATCTTCCCATTTGATACTACAAGATGCACCGATACCCTATTGAGAAGACAAACGACTCTTCAATCAAATAAAAAAAAATCATTTTTCTACTTCATAATCATAAGTCGACCAGCCAATGACTGGTGCTAATGTCCAAAATAGAGCTAACATATACACGGAAAATATTATTAAATAACTCTGTTTGACACTCCAAGATGTATTTGAAAGTGATTTTTTCACAACAAAATATCTACCGAGCAAAGAAAAGAATAATTTTTTCTATGAATATTCTTGTTTTTTTCTTCTAACCGGTCAATTGAAATTAGACATAGCATATAAATATTTGAACAACCTGCAAAATATGCTATTATGGCTTCTATTACGCAGCCAACATAACTAAATATCCATCTTAGAAATACGATATGATTAAAAAAAATGAATATTTGCAGTTATTTTCAATGTATTTTTTTACCTGCAATTAAATAGAGCAATAGCTGGTAATGGTATTTCGAAACATGCTCCAAGAAAATCTGCAAATATTAATCCACCTATGAAAATATTTGTTGATGATTGCCGTAGTTTTTTATAACGTATAAAAACAAATAAAATTGAACCGTTTAAACTCGTGCCAAGAATCCAAAGAATACATAGATAATAACCTAATGGTCGAAGTAGATGACATGAATCAAGTTGTTTTAAACTCGAATTATTCGTTTCAATCGATGACATGAAAAGTTTCACGAAGAAAATGTTGAATCAAATGAGTCTTCTTCTTTCTTTCTCAGAATTAGAGACAAACTATTAATATTCTTACTCTTAAAAGAATAACATGATGAGTTCTCTCATTTTACTTTCTCTATAAATAACATGCTTATAATTCTTTTAAAGATATGTTCTGATGTATTTCTTGTTCTTCTTAAGAATATCATTAGCGATTTTCTCACAATCTCTTTCTCATTGACATAGATTAATTAAAATGAATTAATATTAAATAGATTTCATTCTATTTCAGAGTTTAAAAAAAAACACAACTTTTGCTTCTGTATAAAATAATATTTATTTATTCAACTGATAGTAATACGTAAAATAAGAGAAAAATTGAAAATGCTTAATCATTTTGAATAGTAACACGATATGAAACTGTAATTTCGTCTCGTTTTGGAACGACGAATTTACCTTCAATAGAATAATTGACAATGGTTAATTTGGGTGAAATATTTTCGATTTGATAATTTTTAAATACATAAAATGATTCAGAAAATGCAACAGGAACATCGAATTGTTTGGTATTTTTGAATGTAAAATCGACATCATATGTCAATGATTCATCATTGGTTCTATTCGATGGAACTAATCGAACTTGTCGATCATAATTAACATCCAAATCAGCATCAGTTGATAAAATATAAGTTTCATTTTGAGCTAATTCTGGAAGAGTTAATTGATCAACAAAACGAGCTTGTTCATGATAGAACATTTCACCCGATGGAATGTAGCTGTTCATTGATGTAAGATTGTATGTTTTAACAAGATTACCAGTTATATTCATTGGTGAAAAGATAGTTATTGATGTAAGGTATGGTATAGCTGAAATATTAGCTTCAGTAAATTGAACAGATGTAATTGATTTTGGTGGAATAGCAATTGGAACTGGTAATGTTAATCGATAAACATATGTTGAATCTACAGTATCAATATCATCTTCAGTTGAATTTTCGATATATTTTGAAAGATTATCGCGTAAATAATCGAACGAGTCTTGATCTGTCGTTGACTCTTTAACAATTAATTCAACTGATTTAAAAACAATCGGATATGCCTCATTGTTAACAATATCAGCATAGGCAAAGAATTCCGCTTGTTCATCATTATTTAATGATGGTAAATTGAGAAAATATCGTGGTGTATAACTAATTGATCTATCGATATAGGATAAAAGTGGTACTTTGGTTGTTTCTGTTCGATTCGTAAGATAACTAATTTCATAACATGGTTGAATAGGTGTATCATTTAGATAAATAAGATTATCAAATGATTTAAGATAGAAATATTGATTTGGTTGTTCAACTTTTCGGAAGAGTTTATTTTCACTATCGACTAATTCGATTTCAATTGTTGAATCAAATTGTGGACTTGGTTGATATAAATATCGTGTACCAACTCTTTCAACACTTGGATATGGATGATAAGTAACTATTCGTTCAATAACATTGGTATTTAATAAAAGAAGTGACTTTGAATCGATATTTTTAAATTCATTTTCAGTAAAATAGAAACGATAGTATTCAAGATTTTCACTCGATGGTACTTTTAATTTAGCTGGACGATATAATTGCGTATAATTACTATAGATTCGTGCGAGAGCATCTGGATCATCACTTGCAAATTGAAGTTTTGCTGAACAAACAGCAATTAAACCAATGAGAAAAAGAAGAATTGTTTGCATATTTGTGAAAGATTTTTGTGAAATTCAAACAAAACGTATCGATGTATTTATACACATCATTCGAGAACAAAGACATTTAAATCGAGGTCTGTCTATTCGATTCGATATCGGCCGACTATATTAAATTTGATTTTATTTGAAAAGAAATAAACAAACAAACAAACAAACAAGAAAATGTTTTTATAAACGATCCTGTCGTCGTCGTAAATCAGCCCATTTTATTTGTTTATTTAACAATAAACTCGACAGAAAATGAAAGCCTATTATAATCACAATCATAATCATCAATATGACGTAACGACTTATACTTTCACCAATATCTAACCAACTACCATATGTTCGTATCGAAAAAAATAATTCTAATGCAAGTATATCCGATAGAATCAATGTATACAAACGAAATATTCGAATATGTTCGATATTTTTTAATAAATAAATTGTTGCACATGTAACAATTAAAATTGGTAGAATACATTTTAATAGAATAATAGAAGTCATGAGAAATGGACTAAATATTGTTAGAAAACAATAGACAATCGATGGATCAAATGAATTAATCGATGCAAAATTGCCTGTACCAAAAAATGCCAAAAGAATAAATAGAAATGATTGTAATGTTAAAAACCAGAGATAATCTGTTTGTTGTTGGTGCTGTTCGAATGTTAGAATCCATGTGATCATTAATGAACATAAACAAAGAAGAAAAAGTGCTTCATATTGCGTTGAAAGAAGAATATAAACAATAAGAATTGATGTATAGATTAAGATCAATCGTTTAAAACGATATTTTGATAATGAACATAATGGAATCATTGACGAAAGAATTACTATCAACCAACTGAGAATATGAAGAAATGTTGAACGAAAACCTAATGAATGAACAAGATAATTATTGATCATAGCTAAGATTAAACAAAAACGTTGCAATCGATAGAGATGAATTTGTTCATGATCATTTTGAAAATATAAATAATGAAAACTAAATATCAATAGACCTGAAAGAATTGTACACCATGAAAGAGTCATTTTAATTGTGCCTAATGTTGGCAAAAATGGAAAGATTGAAATAAGAATAAGACAAAGACCGTAAGTAAATCGTAGTCGTGTATAATAGAAATATCTCGAACGACGAATGCCGTCCAAAAATAGAGCAAATACTCCGATTGACATTGTCCATCGATAGAAAAATGGAAGAATAAACAATTGTAAACATATTCCAATCATGAATAATTTCATCCAGAAGTTAATCGATTTGATTTGTTTGAAAACTTTGTCTTTTAGAATATAAATTAAATAATCACTTGATATCCAAGCATGTACTCCAAGTAAAATCGGATAGAGTAAATATGTCCATGGAGATTGTTCAATGAATAAAAGACATGCTATGAATAGAGGAATGATTTTACAGATGGAACCGATCAATGTTGATGGAAGCTGTTTTTGGCTTAATTGATAGGCAATCGTCGATATTACCAAACAGAAATCAAGAGTAATTAGAATACTCAATAGAAATCGACGGTACGTATGATAATAATGACTAGCAAATGACACATGTTCCATGAAATCTTTGATATCATCTTTGATTTGATAGATATTCATATAGCCTTCACTTGTTTGCATTTTAGCAAAGAATTTCTCTTCGTTTAATTCGTAAGGTTTAAAAATCCAGAGACGTTTTTTGAGTTCATCATGTTGTTGATGAACTTGTTCGAGTAATTGTCGAGCATTTTGAAGATAAGCTTGAAGAAGATCTTCATCAATTGGAAGTAGATAATCAATGGGCAATCGACCAACTGAATTTATCGAATAATCAAGTCCAAGAAAATAGGACATTAACGGACAGAGATCGGCCTGCTCGATATGAACATTCGTATGACGAGATGAACGAATACCTGAACCCCAAATAAGCAGTGGCGTTTCTGTTTCACTATCATCGCCAGCACCATGTGAACCCCAATCAGTCATGCCTAAATTCGACAGAAAAAAGAAATGAAA
>Ga0209915_1000546_pt1 | contig 78657 bp, 81 predicted proteins | sample ThiBiot_750_plan_FD_183952 | JGI IMG/M metagenome (GOLD analysis project Ga0209915, IMG submission 183952) | Wastewater bioreactor microbial communities from Cape Town, South Africa - Thiocy_cont_750_plan (SPAdes) | ecosystem: Engineered > Bioreactor > Thiocyanate-remediating > Anaerobic-Aerobic... | reverse complement strand
CTAGTTGTTGTGGAAACACTAGTTGTTGTTGAACCAGTAATGCCTGCTGTTGTGGAACCACTAGTTGTTGTTGAACCAGTAATGCCTGTTGTTGTGGAAACACTAGTTGTTGTTGAACCAGTAATGCCTGTTGTTGTTGAAACACTAGTTGTTGTTGAACCAGTAATGCCTGTTGTTGTTGAAACACTAGTTGTTGTTGAACCAGTAATGCCTGTTGTTGTTGAAACACTAGTTGTTGTTGAACCAGTAATGCCTGTTGTTGTGGAACCACTCGTTGTTGTTGGACCAGTAATGCCTGTTGTTGTGGGATCAGTCGAATTTCCACCGCATGATGCAATACACAAAAAGATAAAACCCAACGATAAATATGTAGTATGTATCATTGATACAGTAACGATAGAATAAAAAGTTTTGGCGAGTATTGACTTTCTGTTTCACCTGTATAATAATTTGTGTGGTCGGGTTTATTTAAATGTTACTTCCAGTGTACATGATTGAAGAGCAAAATTTCTTGTGAGATACTTTTGATATTCAGATTCATGTATATGACTTTAATGCCTTCTTATGCCTGTTTTTTTATACAGTTATTATAAATCAAATCATATTTGAGAAAAAAAAGAAAGAGAAAAATTGAGTACTCTTTCGACTTGAATTATACTTTGATTAAACATAAATTTTTTTTCCACGTGAGAAAGTTTTTTAAGAGAGTAGTCGTTTCTTGCAAAACACAATTTAGTCAAATATTGACAGAATTTCCGATGAATAAATATATAATTTTATTAAAAGAACAGACGAAAATGATCAGTTAGGCGTATAACTGTAAAATAACATTCGATATAAGTTTTTTTCTCTCTTCCGTGATTTCTCTTCATTTATATATTTCTTTCTTCAAGGTTACTCCCTGTTGACAACAAACACGTTATATCGAGCAGACAGTTGACACAAAAAAACAACATTTAAATGTGTACCTATAATCTTGTTAGAAATATGATTCTATGCATTTCGATTTAATCTAATGATATTTCATTTGATCATTTAAATTATCATAATATTTGCTGTAATCAATACAAATTGTAATTACTGTATTTCGTTAGATGATTTGCACGTTGAATATTACTTTTAGAAACAAAAATAACTTCATAAAACATCTAAGTGTGAAAACATACAACTTAACATAAACGTTTTATTGATTCAAAGAATTTTCTAATGATATATAAAAATTTCTCTCGAAAAAATGGTGATGCTAAACAGTACAAATAAAAGGCAATACCAAAATATAAACTTGACCAAATCAAAACTAAAGTTCGTACTAATGTATGTGTAAATGTATCTAAACCACGATAATACGCTCGACTAGTTGTGTAGATATTAAATGGAATTTGTGTGAGAATAAATGTACATATATTAGCTAACATCATATAGAAAAGCATTCGATCAAGATCAGTAAATCGAATTTGCATGATATTGTGATTCGTTGTTGTGATGTTTGTTATCGTCAGATTGTCTGTACGTATTTGTACACGTCGACGAGACTGTCTCATATTGTATAACATTCGAAGATTCGATGCAAGCATAATTACAACTGGTATAAGACAAACGAGAATTAATCGAAGAGGATTTTGAACTTGTGATATGTAGAAATATAATGTTGCCGATTGATTGAATATACAAGCGCCTGTTTGTGAATCACGAATGATTTCTGGTGAAAGCCATGGTGACCAAAGAATGATGAAAAGACTTGAAATGACAATTGTATAGATCGTTGCATTTGCACATGTACAAATACGTCTTGAACGAAGAGGAAATTCGGAACGAATCAAACGATCTAACCCAACACCGATGATGAGATATGTACTTATGCCTCGAGTGATATTTTGAAGAAAATAAGTAAAACGACATTTAAAAAATGCGTCAGTTGATAGTTCAATATCGAATATACTCAGAAATTCGATGGTTAATGTCCAAAGATGTATTGTATTGAAGATTGTCGTAAGAATAAATAACAAACCTGTTGAAATACGACGAAATTCTTCCAATGAATAGAATATTATAAATGATAGAACATTGCCAAGAAAGCCAAAACCATAACTAGACATTCAAATTTCTATTTCAAATAAAAATAAAACCAGCAAACAAAGTCTTACACAATACATGCTGCAATAATTTCAAACCAAATGAGAATAACAATCGGTGATTGAATGGCAAGAAGTGATGAGCTATTCGATTCTACTGACATGATTTGTCCTCGAAGTTTGTTCTTTGATACACCTCTTTAGGAAAAGAATATCACATTTGTCGGATACATTTGAAATGCGTCGTTCTTTTTTTCTTTGCTTTCGTGCTCAATTAATTCAAATTAATCTGATCGGATAATATCTCTTAAAACTAGGTGAAGAATTCATTCGTATAGGTGTATATATGTGTGTTTTATTTTTGTTAAAAGAACAACAATGAATAAAATCATGATGAAAAGAAGAAGAAGAAGATAAAGAAATTCGTCTGTCTTTCAATTGTTTCTCGTACAGAATTTATTTTAATAACGACCATTTAAGTTGCTCTTTGGCATGATTAACAACCTAGAATAGAGAAAATAAATCAATTCAATAAAAAATTAAATCCTCTACTCATGCAATCACGCTATAAATAAACACACACATCAAATCATATCATACTATTCTCAACAAAAATATCTTTTTTTTTTATATTTCATACAGGATGAAAAAGAGCTAGACTTGTCAGCGTCTAAAGATAATCACAGTTGAAAGCAAAACATGATAATTTTGAGCTCGAAAAAAAAAATAAGAATCTATGTGCGTACATCGATTAAGAATGATCCTATGATCGATCACTATTGAAAAATAGATTCAATCCCTGATAGACAACCTACTCACGAATGTTACGATATTGATTTGGTCGAAAAAATGAATTCAATGAAACGAAAATTTTCATTTTCTTACTTGAGAAATAGTTTGTTCTCCAAGAGGAATATCATCTTGACGTAATTGAACACGTTGAGTAATTAACATTGGATCAGATTCAAGTATAATTCTTTTAAAAAATCAAATAAAATCAAAAATAAAATGATAAATGATTCATTTATTTACCCATCATCACATATTTCATCGAGTGTAAGCATAACTAAATCCAAATTATCGTAGAGATGTCGTTTTTCGACATTTTTTCTTAACATAGTACTCAATGAATCGAATAAACACGATAAAACTGAATTTAACATTAACTAAACATGAGAAAAACGTGTTTATTCAATTCGAATTTTGGAATATTTTTTTTTTAATTTACTTCATTTTCATTTGTACTACCCATAACATAGAAAAGTAAATCGACATTATTTCGATAGACAATTGTCCAATTGTCAAGAAGAATAACATCTCCTGAACCTTTATGTGTTTTATTGAATAAAGATTTTTCGAATTCTTTTTGTTCTTTAACCGTTGAAAATGCTTGATTATAATACTGAAAAACGAAATTGACAAGTGATTATCATTTTTCAAAAATATTTACTTTTGCTAGAATACGATTGCCATCATTATCTAAGATGATAATACCTTTGATGACATAAAGTGACGGTATCTGAGCAATAATATCGAATTCAATAGTTATTCGATAAACAATATATCGTGAGAACCTACCGAAAGATTATCGAGAACCATGATGTATCTGTGAGAAAATCTAGAAGAACAACAAACGAAATGAATATGAATGCTTGCTCGACGTGTCAATGAATCCGATTGTTTAGTACGATTGACCATTAGGAGGTCTCGGTGCGCTCTTTAGACTAGCGACAACTATCGTCAATAATTTTTTTTATTTTATATAATATCGTGATTAAACAAAAAATTATAAGTTTTAATCTTTCGATTCCAATGTTGCTTTTGCCATTTGTTCTGCTAAACGATCAGCATTTTCTTCGGTTTGATCGGGAATTTTCGATTCTGTTGAAACACCTTCGGATTTCAATAGTTCATTAAAATCATCCTAAGAAGAAGAAGAAAATGATTTGTTTGCTTTCTTTTCTGTCGAAGTTATTTACCTCCCAGCCGAGTAATTTCGCTAGTTCCATAACTCCTCCATCGCACGTACTCTGATGAAATACATCTCGACGATTGCTCGCTTTGCCAAATAATAACGAAGCATTTCGATGAAATAGAGAACTTTCAGTACCAGCCGGCTCCATATTAATTAAAAGACGTGGACAATCATCATCAACGCTAAACAACAATTCGACATTTCATTTAGTATTTGTAAATCAGAGTTTGTGTTCATACAAATTTGTCAAAAGGTTAAATGGTGCCACTTTTAGTGATGTACCAAGAATAATTAGAAAGTCAGCTTTTGGAAAGTCCTTTTTTTTGAAAAGAAAAGGAAGAGATCGTCATTTTTGTTTCCTAAATTCGATGATTTACTTCCGAACGACATTCATTAAATCGTGCAGGAAGTTGTTCACCAAAAAATACAATATCTAAATCGTTTGATTTTAATAAAACTTTGACAAAACAATAAGTAATTCTACCTGGTTTAACAATTCCTTTACATTCTTCCTCAGTACAATATGGAATTTCATCTTTGAAAATAATTTCTACGGCAAAAAACAAAAGTTCAATTTCGAAAATCAACTATTTTAAAAACAAACCTTTGATAAATTCTAAATCGTATTCTTTTCTACATTCTAAACAATGCGAAGTAAAGAATGTGCCGTGAGCTTCGATGAGTTTCTCGCCAGGTACACCGGCAATACGTTCAAGTGAATCGATATTCTATTTTTGAAAGAACATCGAATTGATATTCAATTGAATTTCATATTTTACTTGAGTATAAATTCTTAATAATTTGTTTTTCTCATTTAATAATCGAAGAAAATAATGCGTCGGTGTTGGCTACGAACACATAAAACGAAATGATTTGATTCAATGAACATGAAAATATTTTACTGTAAATTTTTGTGGATAAAGTTCTTTCGATAGTAAAAAGAATGGTTTAGGATTTCCCTTAATTAAAGATTCACTTCTTTCTTTGTTTTATATGAATAAATCTCGACAACAAACTCGAAAATAATCCAGATGAAAAACAGCTTCAGGAAATGGTAGATTATATTTTTCTAATTGTGAATAGAGTCCTGTTCCAGGCGAACGAAAATCCGGTATGCCAGCACTGGTTGATATGCCTGCCCCAGCCATAATGATGACATTCGAGCATTTTTTCAAGTGTTCAGCTGCAGTCGGTAGATCGAATGCTTTTAAAACGGGATTCTTAGCTGGTTCATCTGCATTGTGACCGCTAAGCAGCGAGCCGAATTGATTTAAGACTTAAAACAAAGTCTATTAAATCGTTTTTCAAAATAAAAAGAATTTACAACGTCCGATGAGTGTAGTTTGATCGACTTCATCGTCGCTCGTTGTTTCTTGTTCGTCTTTCGATGGTTTCGTGGATTCTAAATACGACGAATTCATGGCAATTCAGTTTGTCAAATAAACAAATATCAATTTTACCAGCCATTGAACTTTTGTTTTGATTAGTTTCTATCTAAAAGATATCTGACCGTTAGATTTTTATTGTAAAAAAATATTAATAAAAGAAAATAGAAAGATTTTTTTTTTGTTATGCGAAATGAACGTTATTTGCAATTGAACGATTGAGAAATGTGGTTGGAGTACCGAGTTTAAATTTTCGATTGGATAATGTTTGAACTAGAAAGAATTCATTGATTTATTTTCGTATTAAATAGAAATCAAACTTGGCAGTTTGAGATATTGATCATTGGTATTGAGAGTAAGATTTTGCATATGTTCAATTGACTTTTCGATTAAAATATTCGATGGAACGATTTGTATCTGATCAGCAGTGAGTCTTGAGGGTTTTGCTTTGATTTTATTGAATGGATTTCGAAATTTATCTTTTAAATTTATTAATTTTTTTGTTACTAACGATGTTTGACGTTTCAACATGGATTTTGTCAATGTCAAACGTTTTAAACGATCGTGTCCCATGAGAATCTTCTTTTGTATGGAAATTGTATCTAAGAAGAAGAAAAATTCCATTGAAATTGTTTCTTTGTTAAATACCTGAAATCGATTTCATGATACGCATGCCAGGAACGGATGTTGGAGGTGTTTTTTTCGAACATGTTGGCGTAACCATCGAAAGATTATTGACAATCGTACGTTCAGGTGTCTCGATAATATGTTCGAAATGACATTTTTTTATTGCTGATGATTCGTCTTGAAGTGACGAAGTATCATTGTAGGAAATTCGAGAGACAAGTGCTGGTGATAGACTACATTTTGATTTCGGATTTAATGGTGTCGATTGACTATGTCGATGCCAATTTTCTAAAAGACTATTCGATGCAGCTGATTGTCGAATTATTGGTAAATCATCCTGAGAGTAAAAGAAACTTGAACAAATTAAACGAAATAAATTTCTTAATTTTACTTTTTCATCAATAATTCTCGCGTGTTTAATTATATTTTCACAATCAAGTTTATTATCAATACCCAAATTGACTAAATCATTATCATCAATTGTTAATAATTCTTCAATTGAACTGAATTTTTCACTTAAAATTTGACTATAAATATCCAAGACTTCATCATCAATGGTCAAATCGGATTCTTGCAAAAATTTTCTCCAATATGACACGTCTACGAAAAAAAAGACTAAATGAATCATTGAAATATTCGAGAAGTTATCGTTAACCTGAAGCCATTGCGCGAAAATTATTATGATAACTAGATTCGAAATCAGTGACGACTAGGAAGAAATTTTAACCAATTATTTATATAGTTTTTCTTAAACAGAGGACGCTTTTTAACTAATAAAATACATTTTGACATCATTACATTTATTCATAAATTCAATAGATTTGTTCGAATAACACAATGAGTGAGAGGATTTCATGTGCGATTAATTGTTAATTTATTATATTTTAACATAAAAAAAATACGTTTTCATCTTTGTTGATACGGCAAATCTTAATATTGACTGTAAATAGCAAAATACAGATGGCAGATTGAGTGATGAACGAATTCAAATCGATATATTTTTATTGGATGTGTTTCGTACCCAATGAATTCGAGAAAATTTTGAATGAATATTTGATCGAATTTGATAATTAGGCTATAGGCAAAGAATGGGCGGACACCTGGCATGTAGTCGTTTTTCTTTTCGTTTTATACGACAATCTTATCTTTCTCTATTATGATAGGCCGTAAGGTCATTTGTTGTATCATATTCATTTCAATTCTCTTAGATTTTCATTACCATCATGGACCTACGGTTGTTTAATATAATTCTACTTGGAGTCGCTTTTATGGTTCTATTTACTGCTTTTCAAACAACTGGTTTAATAGCTGTAGGAAATATTCGAAAGAAAGAAAAAAAACTTTCATATTCGAATTGTAAATTTCTATTTTAGCAAAGTGTATTAGAAGGAATGAAAAATGAAACTAATGGAACCAGTTTTCAAGGTAGTGGCTTTGTTAGGTAAAATATACGTAAATAAATTGAAAATAAACATAATCGAACTCTGTTTTTTTTTGTTTTTAGTATGGCAATATTGTATTCATTTTTTTCATTGACAAATATTCTTGCACCGGCAATTGTTTCTACGTTTGGTTCAAGTGTATCGATGTTTCTTGGTGGAACAACTTATTTGTAAATAGAAAAAAGAAACCGAGAAATCAAATCAAATGACATATATTTTCTCGTTGATAGTCTTTACGTTCTTTCATATATGTTTCCAATGGTATGGTCATATTATGTTGTCGCAATTCTTGTCGGTATTGGTGCAGGTGTCATTTGGACTGGACAAGGAGTTTATCTTGCACATAATTCCGATGAATCAACAGTCAGCAGAAATTCCGGGTTATTTTGGGCTTTATTTCAAGTTAGGTTAGTTTTGCAAATTGATACGAATGATTATCGTTTTTGTTTTCTTTTGAAAATAGTTTATTAGCTGGAAATATTTATATATTAATTGTGTTGACAACTGAAACGATTACAAGAGAAACACGTGTTCCTCTATTTATTGTTTTCTCAATTGTATCAGCTGCTGGTTTAGTTCTATTTCTATTTATTATTTGGCGTTCATATGTTGAAAAAAATCGTGATCCACCCGATCAATTGCCACCAAAGAAAAATGTACTCAAAGATATAGTAGTAACATTGAAAGTAGCTGCAAGTCTACTACGAACTCGTAATATGCTGCTATTACTTATTACATTTGCTTATACTGGTAAAAACAAACAAACAGATAATCCATAGTATCGATTTGACGTTTTTCGATAGGTTTGGCTAATTCATTTTTTCAAGGCGTCTTTGGAACTTGTATTGGTCATTATGTGAAATACGGAGGTAGATGAATAAGTGTTGTAATGTATTGTTCGTTTGAGAAATCATTTAAATTAGATACAAGAAAACGATTGATTGGTCTTCATGGAATTCTTGTTGGTAGTGGTGAAATTATTGGTGGTGGTCTTTTCGGTTTTATTACTAAACCAAAAACAGCATCTCAACGAGCATTAATCATCTTAATCGGCTTTTTCTTACAAATTATTTATTATTATTCAGCTTTTATTAATGTTCCATTTGATTCAACACTCAAGGAAACATCACAAAAACCATTGATTGATTTTTCGTAAAAAAAAGCCGAACTAAAATTTTACTTAATTACATATTTTCGGATTGTTTTAGTTCCAAAACAAGTCAAATTATTACATTTATCGGTTCGTTTATAGTCGGATTAGGTGATAGTAGTACAAATACTCAAGTAAAATCTCGATAATTTCATTCAAATGAACGATTGATTTTAATTAGCTTATGAATATTCTCGCCACACGATACAAAGATTGTTCCGGATCAGCATTTGCAATATTTAAATTCGTTCAAGTAAATTCATTCTTCTTTTTTGTGGAAAAATTCTTATAGTTCTATGATATATTTAGTCTCTCATGGCAGCAGCTGCATTTTTCTATGCCGGTTCATTGGAACTTCAGTGGCAATTATTAATTGTCGTTGTTCTTTTGTTTGGCAGTACAATCGCATTTTTTACTGTTATTTTCGATGAACCAACGGGTGAAGCCGTTCGACCATTGATATCATCGACTACTTATGTGAATGAAGGTGATAATGAATAAATAAATAAATCGTTTTCTCTTTCTATTCTTGTGATTTTCTTTCTTTCTCTCTTTTTTTTTTGGAAATAAATTCTGTGCTTTGAGTACGCTCATAATAATGATTAGAATAAAACAAAATGATTCAATTTCTTTTATTTATTTCGTTTTGTTGTTGTTTTCGACAAAAGCAAAGTTAGAATTTGATTTTTCCTATCGAAAACTTTGTTTTATGAACTTGTGGTTGTTTTTTTGCCTGAAGATTTTGTTGTTGTTGCTGTTGTTGATGGCGCAGCAGTTGTCAAGGCTGAACGTTGACCACGAAGTAAAGCCGATGCACGACGGAGAGCAGCCTGAATAAAATCAAAATCGAAGAGAAAAAACTTGATTTCAAATTTCAAACCATTTTAAGATCTTTTCGATAACGTTGCGAACGAATTGTTCGTCGAATAGTTGTTAAAGCTCGACGTGAATCTTTAACAAGTTTGACTTTATTTAAACGTTTAGCTGGTTTTTGAAGTTCTAAAAGCAAATGAAGTTGTTTTTTTGAGGATGAAACAGAAAGTTAATGTTTACTTTTTGTATTGCCAGTTGTAAGAACAACACCTTTACCATTGTTAACAGTTTCAACACCGACAACTTTTGGATGAACGAGACCATTCAAACGAAAACTATTACGATTTTTTAAATTATTTGGTTCCTATTTCATAGAAAATACAAATATATATTTATCGAAAGAAAATTCATTTCAACGAACTGTTGTCAATGTGCCTAATTTACGTTTTCGTAAAAATGATGAATTATTACGAATAACTGCCCATTGAACATAGGATGAAGCTTGATCAAAACCTAGAATTGACAAAAAATAATTGAAATCTTTCATTCAATTGCAATCGATTGAGACTTACGTCCACGTGCCATTGATTATCACAGGCGATAGAATCGAAAACAAATCTAAAGTGAAAGAAAAAAAACATGAAATTGAAATCAATTCCTATCGAATTATTATTAGTATAATCTAAACAAAATGATGGTTATTTCATTCTTCTCTATCATGATTGGCTAAAAATATTCTCCATCCATTCTTTCTTTGATGATCTATTATATATATATATATAAATAATTATTCCAATCATCTTAATGCACAAGTGTGTTGAGTAGTAAAATTCACTGGATGATTTTATTTATCAAAGACGTCGCTAGAATCACATCGATGAATAAGACTTAATCATCATATGTTATGTTATTTTCTTCTTTCGTTCGTTCGTACGTTTCGTTTTTTCTATATTTATTTTTACTCACAAGACACGTCACAATCAATGAATGGTTTGGATATATAAAATGCGACGAATAAATATGAAATTACTCAAGGAAAAATATTTCGGTGAGATTTTCATTCTTTTATATTTCCTTCGAAAAACAATCAATACATCGATAGATAGATTTATGCAGTAGTATATCAATAATGTTCTTTGGATGTTTACTCAGTTTTGTTCTATTTATTTACTCATATAATTATCATCAAGTTGAAGGTCATTCAGTAAATGAAATCCTACGAAATATATCGAACGAAGAACGTTATCAACATTATTTATATTTTTCTCGGTCAGAACGAATACAATATCGAGAAAAAGCACGAGAAATGTTTCAATTTGCGTATGATAATTATATGAAATACGCTTTTCCACAAGATGAACTCGATCCAATAAATTGTCGAGGTCGTGGACCTGACAGTGAACGACCGTAAGTTCCTGCTATTCGTTTGAGTTTGTCCAATGAATTTTGTTTAGAGAAAATTATAATATTAATGATGTTCTCGGTGAATTTTCTTTGACATTAATCGATAGTTTGGATACTCTAGCTGTGATGGGCAATGTTTCTGAATTTCAACAAGCCGTTCGACTTGTTATTGATCATGTTCGATTCGATCGAAATTCGACAATTCAAGTATTTGAAGCAACAATTCGTGTTCTCGGTGCTCTCCTATCGGCTCATTTACTAATCATTGATCCCATACAACCATTTGGAAATCTACGTTTACCTGATTATGATAATGAACTATTAGATCTTGCACATGATCTTGCATCGAGATTACTACCAGCATTTGATAATACACCGCAAGGTCTACCGTATCCACGTGTAAGAAAGAAAGAAAGATAAGAATTTCTCTTTGCGATTTTTTCGGTTGTAGGTTAATTTGATGACAGGAATTGTTGATGGAACGAGAAATGATACATCGACAGCAGGTGCCGGTTCGTTATCATTAGAATTTGGTATTCTAAGTCGATTGATTGGTGATCCTGTTTATGAACGAGTTGCTCGACGAGCAGTTGATTCACTATGGAATAAACGAAATAATGTGACCGGTTTATTAGGCAGTGTCATCGATGTAAATAGTGGCGAATGGCTTGGACAATTGTCAGGTCTTGGTGCTGGTATTGATTCATTTTTTGAATATTTACTAAAGGTAATCCAAAGTACAAAAAACGATAATTTGTCCGATTAAAAACAATATTTTGTCCTTAAAAAGAACTATATTCTCTTCGGTGATGAGTCCGATTTACGTATGTTTGATGAAGCGTACAAAAGCGTTACACACTATCTTCGTCGGGGGTATCGATCATTTTTTGTTTTCTCTTTAATCTTATGTTATGCATGATTTTATTTTTTATCGAACAGTCGAGTCAATTGTATGGACGAAGATGGTATTCATCCGATGTTTGTGAATGTAAATATGCAGACAGGACAATTGGCAACAACATGGATCGATGCATTACAAGCATCGTTTTCAGCTGTACAAGTTCTTCGCGGTGATATCGATGAAGCTATTTGTTTACATGCACTTTACTATTCGATTTGGAGGAAATTTGGCGTTCTACCTGAACGTTTCAATTGGCAAATAAAAATGCCCGATGTTTTGTTTTATCCATTGAGGCCTGAATTCATCGAATCAACATATTTTCTCTATCAAGCAACGAAAAATCCATTCTATTTACATGTTGGAAGAGATATTCTAGATAATTTAAATGCCTATACGCGAGTCGAGTAAGAGAAAACAAAAAAACGACGAGGTTTATTGTTCAGAATATTTTATTTAGATGTGGTTTTGCAACGGTACATGATGTTCGAGATAAAACGTTAGAAGATCGAATGGAATCATTTTTTCTTAGTGAAACATGCAAATATTTATATTTAGTAAAAGACTAGATGAAATTCATTTTGAGGGTTGAACTAATGCATTGTTCCTTTTTATAGTTATTCGATGAAGACAATTATTTAAATCAACATGGTGCCAATCATTATATATTCACCACGGAAGCTCATATCATACCATTAATGGCTCGACTACGCGAAAAAATCTGGGATAATCTCGAAACAACGGCAGCAATTGTTAATGAAATGTCAATTGAAGAGAAAAAACCTGTTGAACATGAATTAATCGATGTTCATCAAGATTTAACACCGATTGAACCAAATCGATTTTTAATGAAACGAAAACGTATCAATCAGACAAGTGTAAGAATAACAACAATTGAACAAATGAGAAGACAAACGACTTTCTTTTTTTCTAGTGTCGATCTCGACCAAAATCTGATCGACATCAACTTCCGCTCAGTGCTAATCTACTCTATCAAGTTGATGAAATGGTTGGAGTTCTTTCGCCTTAAACAAATGCTCAACATATTTTGGTGCTTGTTTATTTTGTAGTCAGATTTTATTTATTGAAAACGTGTATATTTCAATTTGATTTTGTTTGTTTAAACGGAGAAAAAGAAAGACTCAAAAGAAATCATCTATTTTCAGATCGAAATTTTCAAGATGATTTTTGGACAAATTTTATTGGGTTCATTGGGTTTAGCTGCATCGTATTATTCGATTTATGTCAAAAAGCAACATGCAAAAAACCCGAAATACAAAGCTATGTGCGATCTCGGACCAAATGCAAGCTGTACGAAAGTATTAACTAGTCAATATGGATCTGGTTTCGGTATAACAGGTGCACTCTTTGGTAAACAAAGTATGCTCAATCAATCCAACGGGCTCTTAGGCATGTTATTCTATACTTTACAAATTTTAATTGGTAAATGAAGAGTTTTGTTTTTTTTTTGTTGCTTTTTATTTGAATTATCTTCTTTTCTTTAGGTCTATTTCCACTTGTAATATTCACGAAATTTGCTTTACTATCATCGATTTTAGCCTGTCTTGGCTCACTTTATCTCGCATTTATTCTTGCATTTGTTCTCAAAGATCTCTGTCTTGTTTGCATAGCAACCTATATCATCAATGCTGCACTTCTTTATTCGAACTATCAAACAGTTTATTCACTTTGATCTATTTTCTCATTTGTTTTTTGTTTCTATTTTAATAACTATACGACTAATTAAATAAATTGCTGACGATAATCAAATTTTATAAATTATTAATTCATGACTGAGATTTTAATATTAGCCGAAGGTCAATAAGGTTAAATTTTTTTCTATTAAATACGATTGTTATCCAATGAAATGATCTATACAATCCGATGAGTTTCTACTCAGAAATTGAATCGAACAATTTTCTGTCATCAATTAAATAAACTTTCAACGAGAAAATTTTCTTTTGGCTAATTTCTATTTTTATCATGAGTACATTAGAGCGAAAAGGGTAAAAAAAACATTTTATTTTTCGGCTTAATCCGATTGCTAGAAACATATATAAAGGCAGACTGGATCCATATAACATTAAAAAAAAAGAAAACATATATCATAATCATCGAAAACAATCACACTAGACATAGAACTAGAACTAATAAATTTTGTTTGTTTGTTTTTTCTTTCTTTTAAAAGTTGATTTAATTAAACTAACGAAATTATATATATGTGAGTTTTCGATCATATCGAAGGTCAAATGACCATTTTTGAATCATTCTGTTATTTGTCACATTTAAAATGCACTTAGAAGATACGGTTGTTCTTTGTTTTCTGTTTAGACATGTCGAAGTCAGACGATCCTAGTGAACCGAAAAAATCGACTAGTCAATGTCAAGTGTGTGGTGATAATGCGTCGATTAATAATTACGGTGCTCTCTCATGTTTATCATGCCGAACATTTTTTCGTCGCAATGCTTTTCCGACTCGAGTTATTCTTATTTGAATGAATAATGTTCTTGAATTGACTTTTGTTTGTTTATTTTTGTCTGTCAAGGAGCCACCGGTCTGTCGGTATGATGGTCAATGTGATGTGAATATGTTAACACGAAAAGTGTGTACAGCTTGTCGACTAAAAAAATGTCTTGCTGTAGGCATGTGTCCAGAATTAATACGAAAAGAAGATCTATGCGGAATGAAACGTAAATCAACTTCGATTAAAACCGAAGAAAATTCTCGAATTGTATGTCGTAGCAAACAAACGAAGTCAACGAAAACTATGAATACATTCTAGATGACAACAACAATGATGAATTCGAATGATCCACAATTATCATCGAGTGAACAAATGTTAATAGCAAATATTAATTATGCATTTGATACGTTCAGTCCCATCGATGAAATTCAACAATTAATCGAACAATTAAATCCATCATCGGCTAATTTTCAATATGATCTATCGCAAACGCTTGGCATTATAACAAAATTTTATTATTCATTAGAATTTTTTATTCGTTCAATACCGGATTTTAAAATTCTGACGCCATCCGAACAGAAATCATTATTCGAACGAAATATGCTCGGCATATTCTCTCTTGGCACCTTGTTTTTCCTTCATCAATCGGCATTTTTTCAGACAACTGCAAACGAATGTCTACTTTTACCATTATACGGACCTGATCGTCTACAACAAGCCAAACATATTTGTCGACAATTTCATTCAGATACAATTATATTTAAACTTTTACTTGTTGCATTAGCTTTTTCATCGAATTGTTATACATTAGATAGGCAATGTACAATATCCAAAGATAGTCTACTCTTAGGTACATTTCGGTTATTAGGCAGTCAAAATGTTTATGTTGAACTGATTTGGAAATATTTAATTCGGCAATCGAATCATTTTTCAGCTGTACAAAGATTTTCTTGTTTAACAAAACAAATTCTCGATATTCTACAATTTTCAATGGATTTATATGACACAAATTCAGTTTATCGAACATTTATCGACGATTTAATTGCATCGAACGAGGAAATATTCGTTCCATTATGGGGCAAGCTATAAAAACAAAAAAATTCTTTTTTTTGCCAGATAATCATGTGAACATAATCTCTTTTTTTTGTCCTTTTTTTTCTTCTTCTTTATCTCAATTGAAAATAATATTAAACGAATACAAACAATGATTCTTGAAAAAGAGAACCTATCGACCTTTTTGTTTCTTCTTTCCAAGTATACGATGATAATTATAGTAATATGTTATTTCTACTAGCAACGTCATCCTACTCGGCTTATGAGTTCAATACAAAAAAAGCATTTAGTTCAAAAGAACATATTTATTCTAATTAAAATAATAAAAACAAAAATAGGACATCATATCTTTCAGACATTGTTCTTGTCCTTAATAGAGTTGTTAAATTATTTGAGAATAAAATTAATAAAGCATAATTTTATTTTTCAAAATGACGCTTTTCTATCTTTCTCTCTCTCTCCTTTTTTTTCAAAGAAAGAAAAAAAAACATGGCGTATTCTTATTTTATCTATTCAAGGAAAGAATCATTCCGTGCTCATAGTTGTTTTCTCTTGCATTTCCGATAACCTACTTTTCTTTTCAGTATGGAAAATAATTCTTCGGTTTGTCGAATTTGTGGTGATAAAGCTCGTATATTAAACTATGGAGCGTTATCATGTTCATCGTGTAAAACATTTTTTCGTCGTCATGCTTTTAATTTTCAAGTATAATAGAGAAAAAAAAACGATTAAACAACGAATCATCTTTGATATTGTTGTAGGCTTTACCCAAATGTATGAATTACAATCAATGTATAATCAATGTTCAAACACGAAAATATTGTACATCATGTCGATTAAAAAAATGTTTAGAAATGGATATGGAACCGAATTTAATTCGAAAAGAAGATCTACATGAAAAATATCGGTCCTTCTATCGGCAACGACAAAAATTAAAGAAAAAATCGACGAATATCTGTCAATCTGCTTCGAAACCTTGTCTATTCAATTTAATTACCAATGATCACTCATTATTAACATCAATGAATTGGACACTTCTTTCGAATGTTATTCACGCATTTGACACATTCGATCCTTTACATCGAACACAACAAGCTGTTCGTTTATGCTCTACAAATCAAGTTCCTATTGATTACAGTCTTGATTTCATGGCGAGTATTTATACTTCATTACAATCGTATATCAATTGTCTTGCTGATTTTCGTATTTTAACATTCGACGAACAAACATCATTGATTCAACGTAATATGCAAGGTTTATTGGCATGTTATTGTGTATTCGTATTTCGTCAATCGGGCGTATTCGATAAAAAACAAAATGAAAACATTCTTCTACCATTGTACGGTCTGGATAACGTTTGTTCAACGAAAGGACTATGTGATCGATTGGATTATGATGCAACATTGATGAAATTGTTATTTATTAGTTTAGTTTTTTCATCGTCAATGTTTGCTGTCGATTTCGAACAACAAACGTGTCGAGATAGTTTTCTTTATGGAACATATCGATTATTTGGCAGTCAAAATGTTTATGTGGAAATTCTTTGGAAATATATGATTTATAAATATGATTTCAAAGAAACAATTCATCGTTTAAGTCGATTAATTAAAGTTGTTCTTGATTCAGTGAATTTAGTTTCGAAAATTTACTATGCGAATCAAGTTCATCGAGATCTAGTCGACGATCTAAGTGAACAAGTTGAAGAAACATTGAAATTCAATGGAAATGATTCGATGCCATTGTGGGGAAAAGATTAAGAGAACAGATGTTTATTGTTTATTTTCTCTTTCTTTGCGTATATCTAATCGTTTTGATATGAACACTCTCACTCACTCTCTCTCTCTGTGTCTCTTCGTTTTATTTTCTGTTTTCTTCAAGTGTAAAAATAACAATACACAATGAGCACATTACGCTAATCATCTGACATTTCGTTAACTCATCATAGATGGAAACCATACGGATTAATTAGAATGAAAAGAAATATGTTCGACTATTAACATTCAATTGATGTTCTGTCTTTTGATTAGTCAGTCTTGCATACACACACACACATATATATATATGATAGCAGTTGAGAAGTATAAGCATACTCGTATATAGGAGTAATTTTATTATCTGTTAAGTAGTACTTGTTGTTTAAGCTGACAATGACCATTGACGACTGACGAGATATATATATATATTCAATCGTATGGTTCATTTTTGTTCTCAATCGAAGATGTATTGCTTGATATTTGTTGTGATGGTGTTGACGATGAACTCAATAAATGGTTTTTCAACACCTGAAGACGATGACATTTGTAAGTAAAGAATAGATACAAAAAAAAAGGAATTGAAACTAATCTAGCCAATAATTGAGAATTATTTTGTTTCGCCTCAAGCATTTTGTCTTTTACCTAGATGATAATAGTATATATGTATTCGATTATCCAGAGAAAGAGACAATAGAATTAAATCTCTCGAGTATAAAATCTAGTTTGTCTGTCGAAGACAACTGTGTCAAATCGATACATAATTTGTTAGATTTCTCACTAGGAAAACGACACAATTACATAATCATAGCAGTTGTGTTTTCTTGAACAGGATTCGTTCATGCTGAATGAGTTCAAAACAAATTTTTTTTTCTTTCTCTTATTTCGTTTAATTTGAACATCGTACACTCATCTTTTCAATTAATTGACAAGCAACATCCGTAAACGAGAAGTCGTCGGTCAAATTTCTGTTTTCCTCTGTGATTCTGCTTGAGGCTGATTTCAATAGGATCAGTGAACATGGAATAACAAAAAGATAATTAGCAGCAGGCGTCCGCTTGGACACGAACACAATTCTTTCATTTTTTATTTTATTTGAGATGCATGTATGTGTTCAATGTTTTGGAATAATCGACTAGAGAGAAAGAGAACAAGAGACAGAGAGAGCGCAAGCGCATAAGAGAGAGAGAGAGAAGAAAGAGAAAAAAAAGAAATTAGAAAGAATGAGAGAACATTTGTCCATTTTATATGACACCTTGTGTCCGAACAACGAACACTATGTGGATTTTCTATGTTATACTCTTGCATTTAGCTGGTTTATTAGTTGCATTCGATACAACAACAGAAAATTATACAGTACCAATAAGTAGCAAATGTGTATTGACATGTTATGTTGCTGAAGTTCGATCATTCAAAGTAAGTTTCATATTTATTTATTTATTGTTAATCTCTTTCTCATATGGTCAAACCGGAAGAGATGATGATTGTGTGTCCCTTGAGAAATCGAATATGTGCATGAAAATTTGAGTTCAAATATGTTTATATCGAATGATTGTTTGAACTAGTTCGATAATTACTTGTCAATTGTCTTTGAACTCTATATTTAACTAGTTCTACGCTCGTCAATCAAAAAAGAAAGAAAGGGGGAAAATAAAGTTTAATTGAAAAACAACATGTTATTATTTGTTGTTTAGGTTTTATGGCAAAAAATTGAACGTTCAAATTCAAGTGAACAATTAACATTGATTGCATTCGATGGCATCGTCTATTCGAATAAGGATCATTATCGATTAGAATCGGACTATGTTGGTTCGTATAATTTGATCATTGATCGTGTGAATGAGGATGATCAAGGCGAATATCAATGTCAAATTAATACCGAACCAAGAAAAACAAAACGAATTTTTCTTTCTGTCCAAGGTAGAAAACAAAAATTGTTTTTTTTTTACAAAAAACGAAGAGCAATCTTTGTGAAATTTAGTGCCACCGAAAATCGTCGATTTTCGTCCGAATCCGCCTCTATTTTCGGTTCGAAGTGGTAATTCATTGACGTTATTATGTCGAGCTGAAGGTACTCCTACGCCGAATATTCGTTGGCGTATTCGAGACACGGATTATCCGGCTGAGCTCGAGTCTCGTAAGCATGATAATCATGTCTTGTTCTATTTTCTTACTCAATCGTTATGACCGTTTCTCTAGTCCCACCGGAAAATAGTAACATTTGGTTTATTCCATCGATAAGTTCTCATTTTCCTCGAACAATCGAATGCATAGCTGATAATGGCGTTTTACCAGCATCGAATCGAATATTTACGATTAATGTTGAATGTAAAAGAAAATTTTCTTAAGCTTTTTGTTAAAGAATTGAGTTTTGTTTTTTTTTCGAATTCAGTTGCACCATTGATTATCGTTCCTACTGATCTTTTTCAAGCTCGTTATGTCGATAATATTACACTTGAATGTCAAGTTGCTAGTCGTCCGTATGCTCGAGTCATTTGGCTTAAAAATGATCGAATTCTTTCGGAAAAAACTCTTCATACACGAGAAGATAAAAATCAAACAATGACTATACATCAATTACATATTCAAGTATGTGCATCTCGTGTTTATACATAGATTAATCGACTTCTATTCTAGTTGAACAATGACGATGATTTCGGACAATATAATTGTCTTGCGGAAAATATTCATGGCAAAATGGAAGCTATTATATTTGTTTTAAGTAAATAGAAATAAAACGGACACGATGATGATTTGATTTTGTTCGAAAATTCAATTTTAGAAGAACCAATGACAACGAAAAAATCGTTGAGAACGAAATCATTTGCTCGAGCGACGACAACTGCAGTTCGTTCCCTACAGATTTCTTCATCATCTTCGAATTTATTGGCAACGAATTTGTTGACTCATGTTTTTCTATTACTTATCTCCTATCGATCTTTTGATTAATCTTATGATGTGTGTGAGCGTGTGTTTCTTTCTTCGTTTTGTTTTTTTCTCAATACAGTGATATGATGATATTTATTAAAAAAATACAATACAAAAAATCGAAAATATTTGCTTTCTCTATCCTTCTTCTTTAGCTTCGCGAATTGCACGACGACGATTATGAAAATGTACAGTAAAAACAACGATAATTACGGTTAAAATCATGAATAGAACGAATGCATATGTATAGACAATGCTAATTATAGTTAAGAAATAGACATTTTTTGCACACCAATGTTCAGGATCTTCAGTTGTTTGTTCGAAACGCGGCAGACGATGATGAACTATAAGATAATTACCGTAGACAAACCAAATCATGAGAAAAAGCGCTATGAGAACATCCATAAATGTCTGAGGATAAAAATAGAACGTGATTCAAACTCAAGAGACTAACAGATTTCTTACCGAACCATTGTGTGTATCAGTTGTTTCTTCTTCCGACGGACCACTATGACGATTGTATTGTTTCCAAAGTACTTGTAAAAGTTGAAGTAACGCTAAAGCTCCGCCAACGAGAACAAATACGGGAATATTTCGATCTAGTGGACATTCTTCAAGATTTGAAATACCTTTTTACAATCGAATACAAATAGAAAAGAAAAAATCGATCGAACCAAGAAATAATATTTACCGACACTAATCATTATAATTGGTAATATAAGTGAAAGTGCAAAAACAAGCGATGCTGTTTCTGAATAGAAAACAACACACACACAATGAAAGAAAAACAAACATTTTTTTATTGTTGAAATTACTTGTTTGAAAAAGAATCGAAGCCGTCTTTCGAGTAAAATCAAAGAAATGTTCGGCATCGGTATATTCTTCATAGATGCGTGCAAAAACAGAGATATTCGTTTGACGTTCTTTTAATTCAGTTACTGACCATCGTGATGCATACGGTTCATCACCGTACTAAAGTAATAAAAGAAAAAGGTTACTTCGTGTAAAATAAACTTTTGATTGTATGTATTTACCAGATCCATTGAACATAATCGTCGGTAACGAGAGAAGAAAAAGAGAAAGGAAAAAAAGAAATCTATTTATTTAAATAAATAAATGATTGAATGGATGAATGAGTAAGTGAGAAAAAATGGTAAGAGCAACATTTCTTCCGTCGTCACTATTTCCGAACAAAAAAAGTAATCATAATCTATCAGAATTGAGAAGGAAACACTAGAGAGACAGAAAAAAAGCGAATAAAAGAAACGCTAAAGACCGACAGTTGAAACGAGAGAGAGAGAGCGAAACAGAGAGAAGAAGAAAATAAAGAGATACGCATGTATCAAAGTCATTTGGTTCGACTAGAACTCAATATGATGAGGATAAAAATTGCTCATTTTTTTTTGTTTTTTGAAAATTATCATAACGCATAGTTACGTTCGTAAGCATGATTTCTTGTGAAGTTTCATTTACGCTTGATTAAAAGTTCTGTATTAACCGGATTTGATCTTAAGGACAATCTACTTAAGCGGAAGAACCGATACTTTTAACATGCAAATATCTTTTTTGTTCTTTTTTTCCCCTGTAATTCATATAATTAATAGAAGATTTATTACCAATGAAATACAACACATTATCATTTGTATAGAAATGTGAATTTCTTTTTCAAAAAGAAAACATAACAAAGAATTATATGATGATAACAGAACATACACACGCGCACACACGCATACATCTAAAGTGTAATTTAACAAGAAGAAGAAGAAGAAGAAGAAAGAAGAGATTTTTTTCTTACACAAATATTCAATCGGAAACAAATATCATGATAGGATTATATGAGATTTCAATGCGATCATTAAATGGAATTTGTCCAAGACATAAGTACATGCCACTATCATTTTTTTGGACGCGATTAATTAGTAAACCATCGATTGTATCCGCGAGAAAGAAATGTTTGTTATCTATTGAATAGAAGAGAAAAAAAGAAAGTGTTTGATTTGTTTGTTTGGTTTTTACCGTTGACTCGAATGAGACTAGCTAGTGGAAGAATCGATGAATTTCGTTTTAGAAAATCAAAATATTCAGGCCGACAAGCGAGAAATAGAGTTGCATTGACTTTAAGATGATATTCTGCAAGAGTTGATGATTGAAATGAAATACCATTAGTTTCCATGAGCACTAGAGAGAAGAGAAGTATATTTAGTTTTCTTATGTTCGAATTCAATTAACTTGGTGTTGTTAGAGTAATTGATGTTTGAATTGTAATTGGCTCGTTGTCTCGAGGACGTGTTCGGCAAATATACGTGCCAGGAAAAGCAGGCGCAAGACGCAGATAGACTTCGTTTGGTTTAGTTAATGTATAGGATGTTATTCTAGTTTGAATAACAAAAGAAATCGAGTCAACTTTTCTTTTTTGTTCTGTTTATTATGAATCAAATTTCTGTACTGTTTGTCCGAGAGAGAATTTTGATTTTCATAGATCCATTCAGGAATTAAATCCGATCGATTGGATCGACAAATAAATGTATAAATTCGACCGGATTCAACAGCTAGTTGAGCGACATTAGGAAGAATTTCTAATGTTTGATTAGCAACTAAAAAGAAAAACAAATTTCTCTCTCTCTCTTTCTCAATAGAAATCATTTACTTGAACATGGATACATATTGTCCATCATCGAACATGTTATATTCGATAGATAACCATCAGTATTACAATAAGTTATTGTGTCATTTTTGATTAATGGTGCTGCTGAATAATTGCATTGTTTAGTTTCTATGAATGAACTCGATGAATTGATCGAATAAGCAGATGAATCTGAATGGAAAAAAAAAGAATTAAGCTAAATTTAGATTAATTATATTTATTGTTTACTGTATAATTGAACGAGAATTGGATAGATTTTGCTTAGAATCTGTGTTTTCAATGTGATAAATGCACGACAATAGTAAACACCTTGATCCATTTCGGTAAAATTTCGAATAACTAAACTATCTTGACCGAGAATATATTTTTGATCTATTAACAAAGAAAACGCGTAGTATTCCTATCGGATTAGGAATCTTATTTGTTTTTTTACTATCATGAAATAATTGTTTTCGTTCGAAAAACCAGAGAATTCTCGGAAGATACGGTGAATCCATTGCCTTTGAATAAACAAAACTCGAGTCTATTTTGAAATTTTTTCTTTGAAATTACTTTTTCACTATAATATTGAGCAAAACAATTTAATTGAACATTACTTCCGTATTGAACTGTTTGATTGGTATTAATATTCATAAAACGTATTTGTTTGATCATTTCAGGTTTTCGTTCTGTATGAAAAGGAAAAATTCGACTTTAAAAAAAAGATGTTTTTCCTACGTGTTAATTGAAGAATAATTGTTGAAAATGTTTGACTTGTTTGACAAATATATGGACCTTGAAAAAGTGAATTCATCGAACGAATCATTAAGATGGATTTGTAATTATTCGATGTTCGAGTCATATTTATTGCGGATCGTGTTGGAAGTATCCATTCGGGTTCATCACCGATACATTCAAGATAAAAATCTGTACCTTCATCAATCGATAGATAACCTCCATACGGCGAAATCTTCGCCGAGAAGATCATCGGAATAGTTAAAAACAGAATTGCAATGATTTTCATCTTGTTTCTTTTTTCTCAACTGACTGTTTGACGATGTAAAATGTATTGAACATATATGTTAGCTTATTTCGTTCCCTATCTCGTTGTTTAAATAAACGGAAATGATAAAATGTTAAGATGTATGTATTTCAATCGAAAAACAAATAGATATTTATTTTTATCATCAAACACATTTATCTGAACGAAATATTAATGATGATCATGATCATGATGATTTCTTCTCCTCCTTTGATTATCGTGCATCGTATACAACCAATCGTTTCGTTCGTTTTTTATACAAAATTCGATAGCCACATTCAGTACCTAAATCAGAGAATATCCGTTTTCGTTTGGCTTATTTAGTCTCTCAATATTTGTTTACATCGAATGACATCAGTCGATTTCAATTCATTTTCTCTATGACATTCTCCACAAACATAGCTCATAGTTTTCATTGTATTTGCACTTGTATCATGAGTAGTCATCGATGTTCGATCCATTATTTATCTACAAAGGTTTATTAGTGTTGTTCATAATTTCCTTTTCTTTTTTTTTTTAATTCTTGTGAAATTTCTTTGTTTTTTATTTCAAACAAAAAATGAAACCCGAAACAAAAAAACAAATGTTGCTTTTTATTTGTGTGCTTTACGTTGGGCGAGAATGGCGGCTTGAAGTTCATCACGTTTCTTTTTAGCTCGTTGATGACTTCCTAACTAAAAAACAAAAACAAAACCAAATAAATAAATATAAATTTTCTTCTTGATCTTTGTTTGAAGTATACGTACACGTGCTTTAACGTATTTAAATGCACGTTTATCACGTCCGACTTTCATCAATTCCATAGCTCGACGTTCGTATGGCATGAAACCGACGAGTTCTCGAACAAGATCACGAACGAATTTAACACGTTTGCTTTTTTTCTAGAAGAAGATTTCGAGTTGATTTTCTAATTCGAATAATAAGACGAACTTGTGTACGACGTGTTGGTCGAACTCGTTTTGTGGCAAATTTTTCCAAACGACGACCTTTGTGAAGACCAGCGGCAATTTCGTATTTAGGAACAAAAGCTTCCTTCGCGGTTTTCGGTGCTTCACTTGACATTATAAACGATCTAGAAGATTTTCAACGACAAACGAATTAGAAAAAAAATCAGTTTTCTATTTGTTGTTTTTTTTCTCTTCTCTTCGAAGAAGAAGTAAACTACTACAACGGAGTTAGTTGATCCAACAAATATTCATTGGATACACATTTGTTTTTATTCGAGGTAGAGAGAAAAAGAAATTATTTTATTAATTCATCTTTTTTTTTCGATTGATTTTTTATTATTTAAATAAAAATAAAATATCTTTTTCATTCAAAACAAGATTCTTCAGAAAGGTTTTGTACAGCTCGATTTTCATTGGTCGATAGATTGAGTAATCATTTTCTTCGATTATACTAACTAAATAATAATGAATGATCAAGCGACATTAAAACCTCACGTATCAACGGTATGAAAAATGCCGCATGATTGATTTCGTTGATTGCCGAAAATGCTAAATTTCATTTTTCATAAGAAAACAAAACCGATTTCTTTCAGTACGGACCCTGTTCGATTCGAGATTTGAAGCCCGGCGAAACCAAACTCTGGTGCACATGCGGCTTGAGTAAAACTCAACCATGGTGTGATGGTAATATTTTCTTTTTTTTTGTCTCAAATCAAAATTTAAAAATACGTATTTATTTTTAAGATTCACATGTTGGCACATCATTTCGTCCATTAGAATGGACAGTACCCGAGAAAGCTCAAAAGATGTATCTTATTTGTGCATGCAAATATACTCGTCGACCACCGATTTGTGATGCGACACATATCGGTTTAACTGGAACAATTAAAGCTCAAATCGAAAATTGCCCATTGAAACAAGAACATGCAATGAAACCGAATGAAAAACTCTGTGAACAATGTGGTTTTGTCCCTGATTGGTGAAAACTTATGCCTGCGTGTGTGTATGCTGTGTGTCATTTTTTTTATTTTAAACATTTAATAAAATGATATAGAAAAAAAAACGAAAACTTGTCGATAGAATATCACAAAGAAAGAAACAAACGACGAGTATCAATTTGCTTGGTCGATTTTTCTATATCACACTGTTGCTAAGAGATTCAAGAGTTCAAAAAACAAAACAAAAAAAAGAAAACGAACTGTATGGACGGCAAAAAATTTGGAATAATTTGTTGTCTAGTCATTATATTCACTAGCATCATCGAGACTAAGATTATCGTCTTGTTCATCGAAATCTGATGATGTTTGATTCCCATTATTGTTTGTTGTCGAATATTTATGCAAACTTAAATCGATTCGACGTTGTTCAATTTGATTTCGTTCGATTTCGCATTCATTTGTTGAAAATTTAATGTCTAAATTTTTCTTTTCAATAACTAAACATTCTCGTTCGTGAAGTAGTTTTTCGCTTGTTAATTCGAGAAGACGTTTACGTTTCAATAATGATTCATAGCGAAGTGCTTGTTGTTGTTGTGAATATGTTGAATGTTTGAATGTTTGTTGAACAGATGATTTTAATAATTTACGACGTTTGTCTAGCGTTCGCTTCGATATTTGATTATGAACAAATGATGATGAATTCGGTTTGATTTGTGCAAGTGGACTTGATAGATTGTCGTCTTGTTCGAGTATGTAACTCGCACTCTCATCACCCGGTGAATCATTGCCACCATTTGGAGGATCTGAACACGGAGAATCAAGTTTATCTGATGACTTTAAAAAAAAAAGAGAAAAGAAAAATGAATTTGTTATTTAAGAAAATTTCATAACCAACTTGTTCATTGAATTGTACGTGTGTTTGTATTAATGTTGGATATTGAGATGTATTCGTTGTGATTGATGGTCGACAAATGCTAAGTATTTTCTCGTATAGATTCATTTGTTTGCTCCATATTGAATTCGACGAATTTGTCGATGAATTTTGTCGATGTGCAGCTGATTCACGTTTCGCTTCACTTTGTAATTTCTTCCATTTTCGTCGTACATCTTCAACAGTTCGTTCGACTTGTGGATAGGCTGCATTTAATGTTTCGGTAATTTGTTTCCAAATGGCCTGTTTTTGTGCGATGACACTTTTCGATGCTTCACGTGAATGTAAAAGTTCTTTGTATTTTTCATATTGATTGACAATCGTTAGAACTTCATTATCAGTAAAATTCGGTTTACGTCGACGACCTGTCGTAAATAAATCGTTATTCGAATAATCCGTTGGTTGATCGTGCATAGTTTCTTTTTTTTTGTCAATGTTATAACCAAAAAGGAGAAAAAAAAAGCCCAAACTCCGATGTTAATCTAGAAAAAGAAGAAGAAGAAGAAAAAACACACGGTGTATTTATGTATGAAATAAAGTTGAGACGTTATGTGTTGTTGCCAAGCGTCGTTGTTCTTTCATTCTGTCTTCACATTGTGCAAGTAACTGAAAGCGAGAGCTATACTTTTAGAGTGTCCCACCATCATTCAAGTAGTCATAGTTTTATTCATATTATTATTTCTCTTCTTCCTTTCTTTTTTTCTTCTTCTTCTTCTTATTCTCGTCGTCTTCTTTTTTCTTCTTCTTCGTCTCAGCGCTCTTACCTCATTTCTTAATCCAGATATATATACAAAATGTATTTTCGTCCTTTTTTTCTCTTCTTTCTTCTTTTTTTTTAAAATTCCGTCTAGTACCGAAAAAACGCTGAAAGAAGGAAATGATCAATAGCAGCAAACCAGCAAACTAGACAGGTTTGAAAATGAGTCTCAACGAGATTTTTTTTTCTTTTTCTTTCGACTTGTATTTGTTGCCGTTAGACATAAGAATTTATTCAAACGGCGACATTTTTCTTTTTTCTAAGTTGAATCGAACCCCCTTCCTCTCGTTTGCTTCTTTGTCAGTTACTTACGGTGCTAGGTTCTTTTTTAGAGGGGGGAGGTAGAGAAGTAGGCGACAGAGATTGAATATATGTGAAAAAAATGGTCGTGTTTGTCATTGGCCTATCTTAGTTACAAGTAAATAGTTTAGTTTATCTAAATGACACACGGTCGTCATTCGCCGAAGCAAAAATATAATTTTAAAGTTTTTTCTTTGCTTTATTTTTTTTTGCTGACGAGAAAGTATAGTACCTTTCTCTCACATGTCATTAGAGTATCGTGTGGGACGGACGAAAAATGAGTCGTACTATGATGATGACGACGATGATAATTTTTTCTTTCTCGTTTCATTAAAACTAATTGCTAACTGTCAACTTGAAAATATCAAATATTAGAATGTCATTCGAGTAGTTGATTCTTTCAAACGTCGACTAAGATCGTCGGTGAATTCAATATTTGAAAGTAAAGAACTCGATGTTTTCGAAAGATATTCAACTGTATCATGCCATTGATGAAGTCTAAAACGAAGTGTAGTTGTGTTTGTTCGTTTGTTCTAGTCGTTTATTTCTTACTGTCCCATATCGATTTGATTGAAACGATGATATTGAAGTAATTTTTTCCCTTGATTCTTTTCATAATAAGTATAAATATGAAGTAGACAAACGAAGAGACATATGAAGAGAAATAAAACGAGAAAGAATATCCAACCACGATAGAAATATTGTTGATTATCATCGAAATAGATTTCAATAAGAACGAATGTTTCCAAATGACAAAAACTAACCGAATTTTTGTATGCAATTATATGTAGAAGAAATTGAAATGAATCATCATCTGTTTGTTGAATTTGACTTTGATTGATCCAAATTGGATCTTTGGGATTCGAAAATAAACATGATCGATTCGAAATTGCTAAACTATCTAATAATGTTTCATAGAATGTTCGTTGTCCTAATGGAATCTAGGAAATTTTTTCGAATGTTAACACAGATAAAAAAAGAATTCGAAGAAGATTTTTACTCGATACAACTCTTGTCGATTGGTTTGATTCATAATTGATTGAATCCATAGATAATAGATTAATTTACTCGATGACTCACACGAATCAGTTCGATCGATAAGAGACAGAGCAAATTTTCGGTGATTCCTATTGAGTGCTACAGCATAGATGAGAAAACGTTCGTGATTCGAGTGATTCATCGTTCGACATGTTTGATTAAAACAACTAAACGAAAACATAGATGATTTACGAAACAATTTTGTTTGTCGAAACTAGATATAATCGAGATAGAGCGGATCGGTTAGTTTATGTTTAATACGAATAAATGAGGACGACGTGTGAAATGGATATGTTTGTTTGAACCTAAGAGATGAATTTTGAGATAAAAATAAAATCGAAGAAATAAATACATCGTACCAATCGAAATCTTCAGTTGAATTTACATAAGCGAACGATTCATTTCTTGATTGATTGAAGAGGAAAAATCTTTCTATTCGTGAAGAATTGAATAACAAACTACTTTTTGATTTTCATTGAACTCGAACTCGAACAAGAAGTTTCAATTTGAAATATCTAAATTTCGATTTTAATTAGCAAATTATTATCAAAATGTTTCTTTTTTGTTTTTACAATCGTCGGTGATTGTTTACACGCATATCCGTATTCGATTAAACCCAAACGAAATGAATTCAAACCCAATTCATCATGAATACTTTGATTATCAATTCGAAGGTGAATTGTCTATTTAAATTTAAAATAAAAAAAAATATTGATTTGATCCGTCGTTCTAACTCACGCCTATCATTTGAATAATTCCATTCGTTAATCGATTAAATTCATAATCGATTTTATAATCAACTGACGTTGATTTTCTGCTGCTGATTAGCAAAGGAATAATTCGATAGGTTTCAAGACGAAATTTCAATTGAATTTGTTGATGTTTTTCAAGATGATAGATAGTTGTCGAATTAAATAAACTTTCGAAACGAATCAGCCAACAATTGACTTGAATAAATGATGAACAAGGAATTGTCGATGGATTGAATTTATTCAACAAACAATTCGAATCAATTTGAGGATAAAATTCATTTCGAATACAATCATTCGAAAGTTTGATTAATGATGGTACGAAAATTTCTTTACCATAAAACCATTGTTCTATTTTTAAAAGAAAACAAAAAAACTCGACGACAAATCACGAACATTTGTTTATACTATCAATTGTTTTAACGAGAAATTCACCGTTCGAAATATACAAATCAGCAATTGAAATATTCAAACAAAAGGCATCTTTAACAGTTAAGGAAATATTTTCATAGGATATGTTTAAATTTTGATAGTAGATTTCTAATTGCTTCCGATCGAATTGATCGAGATAATCGATTTGACAACCGTTGAAAAGTAATTTCGAAATGATTTCACCATCATTGATTGTATAATAAATATGCGTTTTGTCCCAGAAAAAATATGAATTCGGATAGAAACTTGTTGATATATGAAAATGTTTACCAGTAAATGTGAAATGTTCAGTTTGAATTGAAGATTTAAAAAGAAAATACGACACAATCATAACTTTTTGTGATTCATATTGAATAACAGCGAGTAATTTCGTTGGTGCATAGACCAATCCAAGATATAGTAATTTAGCTGATTGATTTTGAAAAATACCTCCGAAATTATATACAATTGTTAATGATTTAAATGAAAATAATATGACGTGACCTTGTCTATTGGCTAGAAGAATGAGCTCATTCAATAATGGACTTCGAAAAGTTTTATCATTGATTTTCATGCACGAGCAACAAAGTGTGGTAAATACATATTCGATCGTATTTTTTAGAATTGGAATATCTGAAAAATATGTTTTTTTTCTCTCTCTCGAAAAATTCTTAGTTATTTTGTTTTCCCTCTACTTGAGTAATAAATTAACCGAAGAAGAAGAAGATCAGTTGAATTGTCGGATGAGACAAGAGATTGTGTTCGATATAAACTTCCGTTTATGATTAAAACGAGATCATAATTAATATGAGCTAATGATTGAATAGTTAATGTCTTCAAACAAAAAAGTCAACTAACGAAACGAACGAAAAAGTCAACTATACTGTTTGTTGAAATGTTCGACTTGATACGCAGATACGTTGCCATTTTGAATTCTTTCGATTGTATTTATACAGGGAATTATTTCGAACAAAAATCGATTGATCAAATGAACATGGATGAATTAATGTTCGTAGATTTGTTAGTTGATAGCGAAATTGTTGACATTTATCAAAATCGTATCGATTGAAATAGAGAACGATGATTATGATAATTAAACAAGTCATGGAAATGCGCGAGAAACTATTGGTTCATTGAAAATCTCATGTGTGTGTGCGTGAGAGAAAAACTAATCAGGAAAAACATGGTGAGACGGGAAGGAAGAGAAGAAAACAACACGAAGCTTTTTTTTGCTGCCTTATTTAGGTGTTATATAGTCAAAAAAGAATTCTTTGCTATTATTTAATAGATAATTTCCGTTCGTTATTTTTTCTTAGACTATGACATTTAGTTTTGCTCGTCATTTGTCTGTTCAAGCATGCGGTATCAAGCGACTGTTATTGTTCTCTTAGGTTATTTCATTCGATACAGTGAATTATTTCAACATAATTATGCTGAAGAATGTGAGAGCAAAAGATTTCTTTTTTTTTCTTCTCCAATTTTCATGATTTTCGAGTTTAGATATTTTGACATCGACATTTTCAAACGGGATTAAACGTTCGAATGTTTGTGGTGAAGGATATCGAATTGACGGTGCCGTACTTCGATCGTATCCGTACTCAATAAATGAAACATATTCTCCCTATGAAAATTGCTTAATGACATTTCAATCTCGTCGATCGATGAATTCGATGCTTATTCGAATTCTGATCTTGGATTTAAATGATATTTCTGCGGGCAAGAAATGTTTGGATACATTACATTTTTATGATTCAGTTCATATCAACAACAGACATCGACTTGTAATAAAATGACAGAAGAAGAAAAAAACAAACAAACACTCGTATTTTTTTTTATAGAATTCAGTTGAATGTGGTCAATTGACGGAAGTTAATAATTTCTCAATTATATCATCGACTGGTATTGTTACAGCACATTTCAGTACAGACAGTGGAAATGTACAGGGACTTGGCTTTAGAGTTGTTCTCACATCCTTTCGTTATCGTAAAAAGAAAAGTTTATATTAAACAAAACAAAACAACTTAATTAAATTTCTATTTCAGCAAATAGAACTCATCCATGTGAACCATTTTTTGATGAATATCTTTGCCAATCAGGTGAATGCATTAGTACATCACTTATAAACGATGGTAAGAAAACAAATTTTGATTAAATATTATCCATGTATTCCCGTAGGTATTGCCCATTGTCCTGACAAATCCGATGAAGGATTGTTCTCATTATTGACTCCTTCGTCATCAACGTCTCGATCTTGGTATGGTAAACCAATGTTAATTAGTTTTTGTTTTCTTCTAATTCTATTTATCATATTTTTGATCTGTTGTCTTCGTCACTATTATGTTTTCTCATCGACTAAATCCTATGTGACCATGAGTAAGATTCAGAAATGAAAAGATTCTTTTTTTATTATAAAACAAGAACAAAAAATAAATAATAAAATGCATGTGATAAATTATGGAATTTGTTTTTCTTCTTCGTTTCTTTTGAATAAAAGTTGAAAAAAAAAGTAATTAATTAAAATTAATCAAACAAATCAAAATCATTACGAAAGGAAAGAACTTCTTCTTTTTTTGTTGTTTTATTCCTAAACAAAAAGCAAATCCATGAAAAAGCTTTTCCATTTCATTTTCTTACTTTATCAAATAATCGTCGACCAAGATATTCAGCAATCACACCGAATCTATCCGGATTATTATCTAATTCTCGATGAAATACTTCATGAACATCTTTGCCAACGCGTTGATTATTAATTATATCCAACCATTTACTTCGAATAAAGAGATAGTTTTGTTTAAAATAACGAAGAAGATTTCCTACCGATTATCTCCCGAACATATCGGACATTCGTAGGTAGTTTCTATTCCAGTTATCGATTCCACTTGATAAGCACAACTGAAATAATCGCAAAAGCAAATTCAAATCATATCAATTCTAATAGACAAACTGTTCATGAAATGAATGTTCACAAAAGAAATGTATACACGGCATGTCTAAGTCCATGTTACAAGCACTACATTTCGGATCTTGACAAAGCATTGGTCTGAAAATATCAATTAATCAGTAGAACAATGTTGTTTCGAACAACAAACCCCGTTTCAAGTTCTTCAATTTTCTTGACAATGCCTTCACTGTCTTGTTTGAAACGCGATATATCCGCTTGATCTTTTTCGATTTGTTTTTGTTCAGTTCGTAATTTTCTTATTAAATAATCCTACAATAAAAATCACACTTTTGCAGAAAAAAAACAAACAAATTCTTGATTCGAATAGTTACTTTTAATAAATCTAAACTCGTCGATTCATTATTACTCAATGTTTGAATGACAAGTAACGGTGAAAGTAATTCTTTCTCGTCGATATCTACGAATTGAAATCAAAAATTTAATTAATAATTACAAATCTCGTTTTTCTTTCAATTAAAAACAAACAAACATTTCAATATTTGTTCGATTTCTTTTCGACAACCATCGGCTCGTTTTGATTTCGAAAAATAACTTAACGCTTGTACCCACAATTGTGGATCTTCATCACCATGTGCTTGACATGTTTTGATAATTGCTTCACTATCATTATTGTCCATTTCATATTGCAAAATTTGTTGATATCTAAACGCAGAAAACAAAATCATCATGTGAATAAATACGTTAAAATCAAATTTTACAATTTCGATTTTTCATAGAGTGAAACAACACCCGGTCTGAAATTATACTTTTGACAAGCAACCATTGCACGTGTGACATCAATATCGATCTAAATCAATTCGAATTCGATGATGCTCAACGAGAGAGAATTCAATTACTTTTGAATCTCCGAGAAGTCCTAAAATTTGTTGACTTAAATGTTCTTTTTCTTTTCTTTCATTGGTTTTATCGTATTTTTGTAATAATAATTCAATCATTGTATCGTAGACTGTTGACGAGAGAGACTCTTTTGGATAATTCTATTTAACAACAACAATAACTGAACAATTTGAGTTCTTTTGTTTTTCTTACTTTAACAGCATATTCTAAATATTGTAATAGCTCATCGGGATTATCCATAAAAAGATTAATCAATGATTCAGGCAGTTGTTCTTGTTCGATTTGATGTGGTGTGGGATTGAGTTTTTGTAAAAGTGTCGTTGTTAGTTGAGGTTGTTCTCGAATTAAACTTTTGCCATAATTTCTAAAAGCTTGTATAGCATCGTCGAATTTCAATGTTTTAATATATTCTAAAGCTTTTTCACAGTCTCGTTTGTTTTCAATTTGTATTTTAATATATTTATCATGTCGACGGTATTTTGCTGAGAGAGCAAGTGCTTCGGTGTAATAATCTGTGAAAAAGAAGTAGGAATAGAAGAAGAAAAAAAAGCCAAGAAAATTAAACGAACTCGCTTGTCGACAAACATCGATAGCGATGTCGACATCGAAATGAAGTTCTGTTGAGGGCGATGATTCACTCGAGCCGATAAATTGTGCCAGACGATTGATACGATCAGGATGTTTCGTGTAGCAATTGAGTAGTAAAGTTGTATGATCAGCATTGGCTAATTTTTCTCGATGTAATTCTTCTAAATATCGTGTTAGATGATCGATGTGTTGCGAGTCAAGAAACTAGAAGAATATGAATGCAAACGAAGAGAAAAACGATGATGTTACTTTTTTGATCACATACGATGGTTCAAGAAAACCAATCGTTTTACAATATTGATCTGTTGCTGCTTCATAGTCGTTTTTACTCGTACTTGATAAAACAAACAAAAAGTCAAAGTTCAAGATAGATAGAAATAAATAAACATTGCGTTTCTACCCGTATAAATAATCTCCAAATTGTTTGAATATTTCCGCCATTCCTTGTTTACTTGTTCGATTTTTCTTAGCTAATCTAAGAACATGAAGAACAATAAACAATATTTTCTCGTAAATTTCTTCTTTTCAATAACAAACTGTAAAGCGAAGTCATAGCTATTTTTTCGAAATAATAAATGTAATCTTGAATGTAAGTCTTTCTCGATCAAACGATGTAATTCACCATCACCGGTTAATATATGAATATATCCCCATTCATTTAGAACACATTGTATACGTGGTATGCCAATTGAATAGGCGATTAATGGAGGATTTGTATTGTAATCGTAAACTGCTAATGTTTGAATATCAGTTGGTGTTTTACTATGAAATAGAGAATAAATAGATGTAATAACGAAACTTGTTCAACGAAATTTTACTTAGCAGTTAGTTGATTTAATATTGTTGGTTGCGTTCGTTGAAGACTGTGTAAAGATGATGAAATACCTGTTGACATCATTGGTGTTTTTTTTGATTCTTTTGTTACAGTTATTAAATAATTAAACCACCAATGAATCGTTAACTTCTCGCCTTCAATAGGAAGTCCAAGTCGTTTGTCTTCACCGACATAAGAAAGAACACCTGTCGAATTAGCAATAACAAATTGTTGTTCGCCATCGAATTCCGATTGAGTTAGAACAGCACAACCAGTCGAACAGCCAATGTCAATTTCGAGATCAGTGATTTCAAATGATGCCGGTGGCAGTTGATGATGAGCTGTCAATTGAAACGGTCGACGATCACGTAATGTCGAAATCACTGAACCACCAACAGCTGCAGCTGCTGTTGTGATTGTATTTGTTGTTGTTTGCGGTGTTTGAATTAAACGAAATGAACGAACTGATGTTTCAGTTGTGGCGTAAATGATGAGATGATTACGGGGTTTGATTCCTTCGACCAATGCGAGATTTGTGATCGGTTGTTTGGCTTGAAAAAATGGTGCTGCAAATTTATAACGTCTAAACAAAGAAATCCTTCTTCTCTTTTGGTTGTCGTTGTTGTTGTAAACGCACTTTTCTCTGATTAAATCATTCGAAGCAAAAAAATAGATTGCACCATTTTCACAACCAAATGCAATATGACGATCAGTGATTGCCACTGCACAAATCTGAACAAACACACAAAAAACGATTCAATAATATGAATATGATTTTGAATCAAATGTACCTTATCATTTGGATGATCATGTTGAGATAAGGATATGATCTTAGCTGGTTCAGTATTCTCTTTTTCGAGTAATGTCTATTCATAGACATCAATTGAAATCTTTATCGAAATGAAATCTTTTACTTTATCAGTTTTCCATAATTTAATTGTTTGTTTCATTTCATTATCATCCATCTAAACATTATCAAAAAACGAAATAAACAACAACAAAAAAGGTATTTCAGTTCATACACCGATAGCAATTAACGTATCGCCAGCTGAATGTGCTAATAATTGTAATGATTTATCAAAAGCTCGAATATAAGTTGCTTCATATTCTCGATTAATCACGCATACTGATCCGTCCTCACAACCGAATAATAGCTGTCCATCGCCAGCACCATCAGTGCTCGTTGCTGCTATGACATTGACACTCTGAATGAGAGAATTCGAATCAAACAAATGTTTCTCGAATGAACTTATTACTTTAAGACCTTCGAAAGGTTTGCCATCCTTTCGTTTAACTATTTCTTTATCGAAAAAATTAAAACGTCGCCACTAGAAATCAATCATTACACAAATTTCAATAAGCCTTTAGCGCCTCAAAGCACAACATTCGTACCTGAATACTTGACGCCATCGTAAATCTGAAATAAATCGAAAGATTTTTATTTGTTCATCAAATAACAAGAATTCAATCGTTATTTCAGATCACTTTTATCTTCTATTCGTTTAGAATTTCAAAACAAAACAACTGACCATATTTGTTTGTCCTTTTCTCTCTCTCTCTCATCTTCTTCATCTTTTACAAACAACCAGGAGCAAAAAAAAATAATAAAGAATAAGAATAATAAAATGATAACTATAGCAGAACGAACGAACGAAAGATTATGCTAAGATTATAGACTAAACCGTAACAATAATGGAAGAAAACATACACTCGCTCATATGTACACATAAGAAGAAAACAAACAACAACACAAAACTCGAGCACCTGAGCATGAGATTAGGAAGAAGCGAACCAAGATATACATTTGACATGAACTGAGAAAAAAACTCGTTTTTGCTTTTTTTTGTATCACACATCACCGGCAGAGAGAAGAAATCAAACAAAATCAAATGACGAAATGTTTGTTTCTTTCTTCAAATCACACATAATGTTCACGTTTGGTTGGAAGGAGATTTTGTTCGAAGATTTTCGCTGTCTCTCGTACGGACCAGGAGATATCTGAGGATTTCAAATCATGATTAATATCGAACGATGATGATTTCATTGGCAAACGTCGTTCAATCGATTGATGTCGTGTAATAGGATTCATCGATGAATAAATACGATTGACATTGATCATTGACTGATCTTGTTGTTGATAATCATTCGGCGTATATTTTAATGCATTTTGTCGATGAACAACACGACGTTTGCCATTGTCCGATGAGAGAAGCAAATCATCGATGGGTTTCATTTGTATAGCTTGTCCGAGTTTAAATGGCCGAGAATTGATATGATGAACGAATGTTCGGTCGCGTTCCGAGGGAGGTAAATTGGCTTTCGAAGATCTTGATCGAGTATGAAGAATTTTCGGTTGTTGTTGTTGTGGCGGTGGTGTTGGTGGGATCAATGGTTTGCTGGTAAATGATGTTGAACGTGTTGTATCTAAACGTTGATTGATTGTACTTAATGGTTCACTTGTCAAATCTAAATCTTGTTGCTCAAGTTGATTGGATCTAAACATAAAAAATTCAAATTTCAAAAATACGAATCAAATTCGGCATATCAGTCGAATCATAGCGGTCGTTAGGAAAGAAAAACAATGCACCGGTATTGTCCCTCTACATACCAAAGTTTTTTTTTTAAATTTATCTTTATAATCTGTAAAGGTTTGGAGATAGGAATCGATGATAGAGAATAGTGAACTTACCGTGTCATGAGAGATTCTTCATCGATATGTTTGACTTTAGTCGATGAAAGATTGAATCGTTTTTTAATTGAATTGGTTTGTTTGTGTTCATCATCATTGTCATGATCGGATACGCGATAGAATTGTTTCAATGATGATGTCCGTTTAACATCATGATTTGTGGATATGCGTTTAGTTAAATTGATTTGTGTTTGTAATTGTGCTTGTTGTTGTTCGTTGCTGCCTAATGATGAATGACGAGAGACTGGCTTCGTTCGTTTGATTTTCCCGTTGATTGTTAGATTTTGAACGGTTGTTGTCGATGAACGAATACTTGAATCATTGGCATCGGTTTCATCATCGGTTGTATCCGTGGAAAGTTTCTCTCGTTCCAAGAATTGTTTCGATGGTTTGTACGAAGTTTTCGGATTTCGACGTGTTGTCGATGGAAGAATAATACTCGTGAGAACCGTGCCTGTGCCCGATGAAATCGAAGTTCGCCAATCGGGCAGAGAGATTTTCTTCTGACGAAAATGTTCGCTCATTTCGGAACTATCGTCGTTGATCGGCTGATCGGATGTGGCGAGACCGGAATCACGTGATCGATTGACGACAAGTAAATGCGGCGATGATTCGACTTCATCGAGACTTTCAATCGACGACGCATTCGGGCGATCTAATCGAAAAAACACATTCGTTTTTCGCTTTTTTTGTAAATAGAAAACAAAAAGAACAGACTTAGATTCGGCATTTGATGAACAATAATATGTTTATCAGCTATACATGTAAGCACATCTGAACCGAACAGAATCGACGAATTCACAATGAGAAACTCGACTATCGACGACATAACATCGGCTTCTTGTTTGCCTGATGTCAGACTTGTCGATTCGGTTTTAAACAAACTATTCGACACACACAAACCAAGATTAAATGAATTCATCCCGTTGCCATCGGCTTCTTGTGAGATACGAGTTAGCACACAAATAAAACCTTTTAATAATAAATGATTCGCATATGAAAGCGTGGAAATAATACTAAAATATTTGAAGAACAATGAATGATAGAACGAGATGTTTCGAAGTCTACCTTCGACGAGCGAATGTAATACGTTCTTGAATACTCGAAAGACGAAGACATTTTTTCCAATTTTCATATTGAATTGAATTGAAAATCGGTTCAGGTAGAAGACGAATGAATTGCTAGAGAAAAAAAAATCGAAATTCTCCTTTTTCGAAGAATCGTTTTTTTACTTTGAATATTCCAGCGGCAAGTATCGGATGTAGATCATCGTCTTGCAACGAAATATTTCGTTCGATCTTATCGATTGATTCTCGAACTGAACGTGCATTAGCAACTTTACGAAAGATGCCCGTCGTTTCTGGACCTTTGAAATAGAGAATTTCAAGTAATTGTTGAAGAACCGACGGCAATTGTTGATTCGATTTTCGTATTAAATCATCGAGATTCTGTCCGAAGAAATGCAATGATGACACGGATTTCGTTCGTTGGCAATCATCGAATGATTTCTGTTGTTGAACAGGTAATTTAAGTGAATGTTCTTTCGGCTTTCGTTTGGGAAAGAAACGATGTTTCTTCGATTGAAAATCGTAATCACGTTTCTTCAATTCGAAATCATGTGATATCGATGAAAGATTATTAAGACTTGTTGACGATGGATAATGACGAGAATTTAATGTTGAAGTACTTTGACAAGAAATTTGATCGTCAATATCCAATGATGTATTATGTGAAGATTTCAAATGTTTCATTTTAATTGCATACGGATATTCATGACCTAGAGAGAGAATCAAGTAGAAAAAAAACAGATTTTTTTTGTTGTTGTTGTTGTCTGCAGAAATCACATTTACTAGATGAACAATGGGTAAAATCATAACGTGTTCGAAACATTATCTTGTCTTGGTATGCATCGAATACATCTTTGTTCGATTCTTTTTCTTTCTCTCGGTTTAACATTGTTGGGGAGTTCAAACATTTTTTTTCCTCTGTATATTTCTTTACCGTCAATGTTTGTCTTAACTGTATGAACAATACGATTTCTCTCCCGTTCTCTCGTCGTTTCTTTCGCGTTCGAACCAATCAATTTAAACCACTTTTCTTATCAAAGAATACATGGTCAAATGTATGTCATTCGGCTTGCGAGAATAGTCTAATGAGCTGGATAAAAAGACGCGAAAGAGAGCTCCTAGTGACATTGATTTCATCGTCTATGATTAACGTATACATGTCATCATGATCAATGTATATTCGAAATTCTTAAAAGAAATGTCAAGAATACATTTTAATATTTGTAGGCGTCTTAATACTTTTCTTCTTCTCCTCCTCCTCTGCGTCGTCTTCATTTTTTTCTCTGCTCTTCTCTTGCATAGGAAAAAATAATAATAATAACAACAATAACAGAATGTCGAAATGACATCCATTGAGATTGAGTTTTCGATGATGTTACCTTTTTTCTTGTTTCGATATGGTTCATTGACTGTTTCGAGACTTTTCGAACGCGATGCTAATGGACGTAAGAACGAAAAGAAACTACTTGTTTGATATCGATCGTATTTTTTGGTTCGATCATTCGTCATTATTATTATTGTACCACAAAAAGTAAAGAAGAGAAACTCAACTTCTTATAAACGAAAGAAAAAAGTAATAATACATTAAATGCTGGTTACATGCACATCTTAAGTACTCTCATCATTCAGAAAGAGAAGAAGAAAAAAAGAAAGAATCTACACCTGGTAAGATGAGATTTTTCTCCTTATCAACCAAATAAGAAAAAGAGAAGAAGAAAAAAAAACGCATTTTCACATCTTTTTTAAACACGTACCGATTAAAGGCATCAATTGTGTTTGATTCGTTGGTGAATTTGAATCATTGACTACATATAAAATATAATTATCCACTGATGAATCCTTTAAGAACAAGAAAAACAACAATAATTGATTAGTTTTTTTTTTGTTTTTGAAAAACTTTTACTCGAAGATGAGATGTATCAATACATTTTTTGATTAAATCTCGAACTGTATCTTGTGGACGAACAGCAATAACTTTTCTCTAAAGAACAAATGAAATATCTTAATTAATTGAAAAATTCTCTTTTACAATGATAAATGAATTCGTTTGATTCGCAGTATTATTTGAATCTGATTCTTGATTTTGATCGATAAAAACTCGAACATGTTCAATCAATGTCAAATTTCTAGTCAACCATGAATTTAACGTTCTAAAAAAAGACATCATTCATTTTTCAAGTATTATTATTCTTTGTTTCGATTAGCTCAAAATAAAAAGACATTTCATTTCGAATTTAAAGTACATATTGCTTAAAGGGATATTTATCAAGTAGAATGATTGTTTTTGTTTGTTTTTCGAAACGATTGCAAACAACTGAGTGATTTTGTCTTTTAAAACAAAAAAAAACTACGTCCTCGAAAATGATACGTACGATTGAATACGTTCGCACCAAATATCACGAACATCTTTACTATTGAATTCGATAAGAAAATTCTCGGCTAACGGCCAACCAAGTATACAAATGCGTTGCTGATCGAAATAAGTTAATGTTGTGATTTCATTTATGATTGATTCATTGAAATTTTGTATTAACCAAAGACGATTGAGATCGATTCGATGTTTGATTTTATGTAGTTGCTGTTTTTGATTTGATTTACCAATAATTAATTGATTTTGATTGGTAAGAATAAATAAACGTCGACATGTACGATAATCACGAAAAAGTGTAACATATGTCCAAAGATCACAGCTATCAAATATGCCAAGTGATGATAAACATTGTTGAATATCATGATCTTGTGTTAGATAATCCATACTTGTACGTTTCGTACCAAGAAAATATCGACTTATCGAACGAGATTTTCTCGATGTTGAATATGGTTTTATTTGTTCATCGAATTCTTCGAATTGATTGTTCATCATATTTGTAAATGTTGTTTTTTTTTCTCTCTCTCTTTCTCTGGTCTATTCGAATGAATAAATCAATAAAAATAAATACATCTAAATCAAAACAAAACATGTAACAATGTTTTTGTCTATGAATAAGAACATTTTTTCATTGAAATAAATATGAAAAACGTTTGGAATGATATATATAAAAATCCGACATACACTAATTAAACGAATCATGACGTTAGAACGAATCATTCGAGTCGAGATAAGATATTCTACTAGTGAAATCTATAGATGTCAGAATATAGAAATCGACAGCTTGCTTGCTTGCGAAAAAAAAAAGAGTAAGTTTCTGTTTTTTATTCATGCGAATATATACTTACAGAAAAAAAAGATGAAGAGAATGGGAGGAAACCATCAAAACAATGCATTGTTTTCATGGTATTTTCTTTTCTTCTATACACTTATGGATATAATTGATTTTATAATTTGCAATAAAAAAATGTATATATGCGTATTTATTCTTTATTAAACTCTTGAAAAAACAGACTGCTCAACATTGATATTCATATCGAAAAAAAGATTAGGAAAAAAAAGAATGCGTATGCGAAATGAAAGGTTCGATTGATTATGTCAGTAGACATTGAACGTGAAAAGAAAAAGGTAAATGATTGTTTGAAATAGCAAGAAGAGTATCGTGCTATGTTAAACAACCTGAGGCAATGTTTGATTTTTCTTCGCTTGCTCGCTTTCTCTTTGTTTCGTAATGGCCTCAATCGATTGATAAATGAAATATATCGTATACAAAAGTTCGATTTGATCTAATGTTTAATTCGCATGTATGTATAGAACTTTAATCGCGTGAGAATTCGGATTAAATGACAAGAAGGAGAGAAAAGAATTGAAAGACAAATTACAATCATTAACGAAAAATAAATTCACGTGTAAGATAAATATACGTCCATGGGCCTTGATGATATTTTTCATAGGTTATTATGTTCGAAGGTTGTTTGTCAATAGCTGGCTCAATTTGTGTGCCTTCATGCCATTCATTAAACGATGTAATTGATACGATCATATCGTCTGTTTGAGGAATATCATCGAACATTTGACGGTAATATTTCCCGTCATTTCTTGATCGAATTGTTTCGCTGTTCCATGGACGAATATTTGTATCGATATAACCAGGTCCAACACTTGGAATGAACGATATCGGTTGACATTCTCGAGCAATTGATCGCCAATTTTTCGAATTCGATGCTTCAGTAAAACTGTTCGCAGCAAAATACGAATAGGCAGCATGAAAACCTGACGATGCTAATTGTTTACAATCATTTGGTTTAAGAATTAAGCCAATGAAATAACCGATTGCATTGGGATCATTTTTTCGATGAAGAAGATTTTTACGCCAATCATCGACTGAGATTTGATAGGAATCATAGATATAGAAAACACCTTTGCCATTGATATTATAAAAAGCTGCATGTGGACCATAATGACGAAAAATGTAATATGACCAAGTAATCACATTGGCAGCTGTACGATCTTTATACGGTTCAATATGAAAGCAAACCTTAATTTGAAAAGAACAAAAAAAAAACGACAAGTCTTTTTTAGTAAATTCTTCTTCTTCTTCTACTTTTAATTTATATTTCGCCGCTTTATTCAATATAACTGGAACAAGATCTTCCCATGATTTACCATTATCATCAGCCATGCCTGGCGGATACCAACTAATTGCTAAAGTACCAGCACCACTCATTCGAATCATTCGCATATGTTTATCAATAATATCAGGTGAACGTGAACTGTAAGCACCGAGCAAAGGATAATAATTACTACCGATATCATCGGGTGGTATATGTTGAGTTTGAGGAAAACGTGCAGCCGTTTCACGATTCCAATGAGGCAATCGTCGATGATTCCAATGTAAATATTGGCCTGAATCGAACTCGGGATTACCGTACCATGGATAGTAAAAAATATGATAATTATATTTGACCGGTGTTTTATTTAAAAATACTTCAAGATTATCGATTTCAAATAAAAATGGAGCAGATTTCGATGCAATTGAATGTGAATGAACATGTTCAGGTGACTCGTTTTCATAATTGAACGATAAACTTTTATATAGAATAAAACACCAAACAAAAACAAGCAGAAGAAATCCAATGGCAAACCATCGATTACGACGTCGACGCACGTTTACTTGCCACATTAAACATCTGCAAGTGAACTAACCGCGATTTTTTTTTCTTTTTCATCGTTTAACGAAATGAAAATCAAAGAACAGAAAAGAAATTCAGATTTTGTTAAACAATAATCCTAGAAACACTCTTGTTTGGTTATTTATTCATCAAACAGCACCGATGATGACACAATACAAAAAAGAAGATTATCTAACGGCGTTTTCGATTAAGATCATCAGTTGAATCATCGAATTTCGGATCGGCGATGTTGATCATCAATGCTTGAGCATCAAGAAAAGCACGATTAGTACTTGTTGAAAGCTAAAACAAATTTTGAGAATTACAAAAAAAAAAGAAAAGAAAAGAGAATTCGTTTTACTGTTTTAGCAATAGTTTGGGCAGCACGTATTTTACGTAATTTCAAATAACCGGGATTTTTACTAATAGCATTACCAATCTACAATACTCGAATAAATATAAAAACCGAAAAAAGAATTTTGGCATAACTTACGAGTTTAGCTGATTCAGCATCACCTTCAGCGAGAACAATTTTTTGTTGACGTTCTTGTTTAGCTTGTTCAACAGTGAAGACAGCTCGTTGTGCTTCTTGTTGAGCAACTTGTTTAGCTTCAACAGCAGCTGAATATTGAGCACCGAAACTCAATTCTGTTATTGAAACATCATCCAAAAGAATATCGAAATCTCGTGCACGTTCAATCAAATCCAAACGTATGAGATTGGATACTTGTTGTCGTTGAGTAATCAATTGCGATGCATTGAATTTCGCTACGACACTTTTCAAAACTTCATTGCAAATCGATGGTAGAACACGTTCATCCCAATCGACACCTAATGTTTGATATAATTTCGGTAATTTCGTTTGATCAGGTCGAGCTAAAACTCGAAGAGCTAAATAAACAAACAGAATTCGAATATGTCGTTGATTTTCAGTCAATTCTCAACGAACCAATTGTAACCATTTGTAAATCTAAAACAAATAAAAAAACCTCAAGGACAAAAAATTTAAATTCAAACAAACCTTTGCTTCCAGTTGGCGATTTAATAATTCTCGGACGAGCACGAATGTCATAAACAATCGGATATTGAAACCATGGAACTCTACAAATTAGAATTCAATTCATTTCTTTAGATGAACTATCGAATCAAACCTAAAATGTAATCCTTCAGCATTAATGATATTTTGATCGACACCGCCAATACGATTGAAAATAATTGCACGATGACCACCTTCAACTGTATACATCGATCTATAAAGTCCGTAGGCAGCAGCTGATACACCTGCAAGTAGTTTCACTCCAAGACCGAGACCTTTCGGTGTGCCTTTCGACAATCGACTAGCGAAATCATTTAATTTTTCAGCCATAATTTTGTTTTCAATCTGAAAATTAAAAGCAATACTCATCAAATGAGTTGAATATTAGTTTTTTGTTTATTGAGAATTTAATAATTGTTTAAAAAGAGACGAAATTTGAGAATCAATCGAGAGAATTATCGATGAAACATCGTTTTCAATCGATGAACGATCAGTCGATAAACACAATTGTTCAAGTCGAATGAGAACATTATCAAGTGTATCAATAGCAGCATTGAATTTTTCTTTTTCAGCTTCTAAATATTGACACGAATCTCCATTTGAAATCGGTTGATCAAGAACACTTTCCTGCAAGAACAACAAAAAAACAGGTTTTTGTTTTCGTTCAATTTCTTTTTCTCTCATTACCATCCATTTCCAAAAGATATTTTCATATTTATTCCAAAATACGAAGAGATTCAATTCGAACGATTCTTTTTTCAATTCGATTAAATACTTAGAAGGGAAAAGGCAAAAAAAAACATAATTCTAATAGAAAAACACCAGCTAAATTCTTTACTTGCGAGATTAAATGCGGATATTCACAAAGTTGCTTTTCGAATGTTGACATTTGATTGATTTCGTCGTGTTCAATTTGTTCTAATCGAATGCAAATCTTTCGATTCGATTCAATTGTCTGTTCAATTTCATTTAATAAATCCGTTTTCGTACAATGATCAAGCCGTTCGACTTGATCGATATTTGCAATCGAATGTAAATACATTCTCATGGATTTTTCAATGAATTTCATGTGATAAATGAGCCAACCGAAACAAACAAGTAACTGTTGACTTCCGTCGGACATTGTCTCATCAAGTAACATGAATTGTTCGTATGTATAACCTCGTTCGTAGAGATTGTCTTTGATTTTCTTTACGATTCGAGTTTGATGAATGGGCTCGAATTTATTTTGAACAAAATTCTTGTCATCGAAACAAATCATTTCATAGATCAATCTCCAGAATGTACTCGTCTAATTGAATCAAATATGAAATTTATTATTGACTAACGAAAGAGCTTACGATTGTCTTCTGATCGAATTTAGCTGCGAGAAAATGTTCGACAGTCATCGATGAAAATCCATAGAGCGATAAAATCTGACAAAAACAATCGATTATTGGACGGATTTGTTCGTTGGATGTCATTCTAAAGAAAGAAAATACGAAATTAATTATTATTCAATCGAAAAAATCGTTCTCTCTATGGTGGTTCGTTTATTTGAATTTTTAGCGAAAAATTTATAAATGAAAAAAAAGAAAAGAAAAGAAAAGAAAAAAAGAAAGATTAGTTTTGTATGTATGTATGTATGTGATGAAACATGGAAATTTACAGATAAGTGCACATGCAAATATATATATATATATATATGTAATATATTAAGTTTTAGTTTTGATTTCTGTATTTGTCCGTGTGAGCATGAGATTCAATGAAGACGAACTGTTCGTTGTTAATAGATCGGCCGATGACGAATTCGATGATGTCGGCGAAAGAGATGTTGACGGAAGTTTTCGACTACGACGTGATGACGCACGTGCAGGTTGCTCAGTTTTAATTGACTGTGGCGAGAGACGACTGGCTATCGATGGTCGGCCACGTTTAGCTTTCACTGGCGAATCACATGCTGAACATTGCCATGAACCATCGGGTATTGCTTCAAGACCGACGCAATACGTATGATAACCACGGTCACATCGATCACAAAACATCATATTCGCTTCATCATGCGTTTTCGTACATTTTGCACAACTTTTACAATCAATACATTGCCATGAATAGGTTTTGATCGTTGTTAACATATCTTGATTAACATCGATACATGTTGGATGATATGAATGTTGACAATTTGTACATGTTACTAGATCCGTATCGTGATCGTTGGGTTTTATTTTACATATATGACATATTTTCGAATTTAATTGAGACACATTCGATAGTTGGCCATTACTGATGGTTACTGCAGGCGGTTGAGGTGTTAATGGGCGTGTTTCGTCTTCTTCGTCGCTTGAATGACGAGTAAATCGTTCGGATTGAATGAGTGCACGTGGTTTCGGATAGTAATACAATGCCGTATTAATGGGCATGTATTTCAATTCGTCGGAGTGATATTTTCGATAGGCATCTTGATATTGACCAGGTAGAAGTGCTAATGGATACGAGCCGATTTGAGTTAAATTCGAAGGCAAACGATACTGTCGATTGTGTGGATAATGAATTTGCTAGAATAAATCACGGATAAAATAAAGAGAAAACAAATTTATCAAACCATAGTTTGAAGATCAAAACAAGCTTTTCGCTCTTGGATACGTTCACGTTGTAATTGCATATTATAATCTACAGTTGATCGTAAAAGATCTTGTCGAAATTTCTATGAAAAAAAAAACAAAATTTAATTGAACTATTTTTAAAGACAAAAAACAGCAACATCATACGCGTGTTTTATCTGAATTATCTGTTGAATGATTGCCATTATGATTCGTTGTAATAAGTGTACGACGTTTGTTTTGCCAAATGGAATTAAATTGCTAGAAGAGAAAGAAAAGAGCAAATACAAAATTTCTTTCGCTGTTTGTTTGTTTGTTTTACTTGGCATTTTTCGGGATAATCATTTGACATAATTTCGATAACATCATCGAGTTTAAGTGCTGTTAAACCAAGATCACATTGAGTTTCACTAACGGCATTTTCTGATTTGAGATATTCACGTTCTTGATAATCGACTGTACGTCGAGAAATATCTGGATATTTTCGTTTGAACGATTTCAATGATAAAAAATCACAGATTTGTTCTTGTAAAACATGCAGGTCAGCATGAGAATCCGCGGCTGGCCATCGATAGACATAGATTTTATCGGCGGTTAGATGTTGTCTAAATAGAAAAAAACAACAGCTCAATATTTGCTATGGCAAATTCGAGTAGTTCAATACCCTAGATCGGGATCAATGTCGGTTGTGGTTCGTCGTTTTCGATTTTTTTTCGTCGGTGTTTCATCATTTCGATCATCTTGATGATTTAAACTCGGCGATCGACTACGTTTAAGTGAATGATTATTAATCGGAGGTAGAATAGCAACATCCGATGTTGAAGATATTGATGAATGATTTGTACTATTCATCAATAAACTTTGATTTAAAAAAAAAAAAAGAAAAAATTTTGTCGTTGTCTTGCCCTTCAAGAGAACGAGATAGTCAGTCTTCGATTACCATTTGAAACTTTCATTGAACCTCGACGATGACGTAACAGACCGATGACTTTTCGATGTTCGTCATTTTTTTGATTTCATAATAAAGACAAAAAACTGAGTTTTTATTTTAACTTCGACGTTTTTTTTTCTCTCTCTCTCTCTTTCGATTGATGTCAAGTTGCAATAGAGGTCAGTAGAAAATCTTCGTAAACACATTGACTGTCCTGCTTGTCGATTCTTCTTCGATACGGAACTGATGGATGAATAATCAGGTATAATTCCATCGAACATCAGAAAAAAAGAAGAAGACTCGAGCTATGTTCCGTCATCACGGTTATCGATCGAATAATGCAGCGAATTTTCAACAATTGTATACTGCTCGTTTTGTACCTATGTTCCTTCATCTGATTCTTCTGATACTTATCTTTGTTTATCGCGTAAGGCAAACAGAGAGACAGAAATGTTATTTAAGGACATTTTGTGTTATTTTTAGGATGACTTCGTACCGAGTTGTAAAAGTCAAGATTACGGCAGTGCACAAAATGGATATATTTGGTAAGAAAGATGAATGAAAAATGTTTTGTATTGAAAGGGTAATTTCGTTGTTTATTTTACAAGGTCTGACGCATGGACTGGCGCGTCACTTGGATTAGTTGTCATTGAAATGGTCCTTTCCCTCTCAGGTCTATCGATTTTTCGATCGTATCCAGTATTTTTCTGTAAGATTTTTTTTTTTTTCTAAATTTTTTTAATCGATATTTTTTTTTGTTTTTCAGCAATCGTTCTTCATTCCGCGGCGACGGTCTTGCTCAGTGCGTATTTCATGTCTAACATAAGCATATGTACTGGTTCACCGTATCTTCTATTCTTCTGTACGTTTTTACCATTGGTTATAGAGCTAATTAGTTGGTTGGAATTATATGGTTTTAATAAAAAACTTTAATCTGATTTTTTCTTTTTTTGGTGTGTGTGTGTGTGTGTGTATTCGCGCCTTTTCCGTCCATAAATTTGAATTCGAATTTCTTTTGATCTCAAAACGAAATGCTCGTTGTCTTCTAGAGGATGGCTTCATCGGCTTTTCCTTCTCAAACCAACGAACCGACGACATTGAATTCTTACGGTTCAGTTGACATCGACGTTCTACCATCGACAAATATCATCTCTCCAACAAATCTCGAAACTTATCCATCTGATTCAACAATTATTCCGGCTATAAAATCTCGACGACAATCGTGTCTCAAACCTCATCAATCCGAAACATTATTTGCAATTGGCTTATTAATACTCGGCTTAACTCTATTAATTTATGTCATAATCTCATATTGGTTCACTCATAGCCCAATATCACCATTGATTATATTCATATGTGGTTTACTATGTTTTATACCTGGTTGTTATTATCTCTTCGAACACTATTGCTCATGTTTCAAACGCCATCGACATATTCGTCATCGACATTTGTCTACCAACGATCAAGATGAAATTATTTAATAAAACTTTTTCGTCTCAGATATTTCTTCTTCTTTTTTTCTGAAAAACATCTAATTGTACTTTTATTTCTTTAGATGACATTTAATACGGATTCATTTCGTGATTTAACGTTTGGTTTACTCTCGGGTATAGCTGATGATACAACGAAATTCGATGAACTCAATGAAGTCCATTTAAAAACTCTACACGAACGAAATGATCTCGATGAGATGAAAAAATATACGAAAGATATCTACGACAAACTTCTTTCATTACAAATCGTACAAGCCAATTCGAATGTTCAATTAAAAGATTGTCTTCACGAGAGAATTGTTATTCTCTATGTCTGGACTTTTTCCGATATACATTCAGCACATATGATGCAAAAAATCATCGGCATAGATAAAAGATATTCATCAGCAGGTGTAAGGACAAACAGATGAAAACAAAAAAAAGGGTGGATTTTATTTTTTATTTTTCTGCTTAATATTAAGGTAACAGTTATTGGTATTCATTCGCCGAAATATGAACATGAAAAAAATAAAACTAATGTTCGACATGCTATCGATGAACAATCGATACCATTTCCTGTTATTAATGACAATGGCTTACAAATTTGGAAACAAATCGGTTGTCAAATTTGGCCAACGGTTCTTGTATTTGGCTCGGATTTGGCACCGATTTATATATTCGAAGGCGAAAATCATGTACAACATTTAGAATATTTTCTTCAGCCGATTTTAAATTATTATAAACCAAATATTCGTTCAATAACAGCAACTCAAACAAGTACACAATCAACACGATTTACTTATCCAAGTCATGTTTGTGTGACATCAAGTGGACAAATATGCATATCATTTGCAGGTTCAAATCAATTGATTTTGTGCGAAGTCGATGGTAAAGTTCTGGTAAAAGAAAAATCCGAATTTGATTATTGATACAGAAAAGGAGGGGAATTATAGGAAGTTGTTGGTAATGGACATTCAGGTCTAGCTGATGGCGACATTCAACAAGCTGAATTTGATTCACCACATGGTTTAGTCGAATTTAATAGTTGTATATATGTAGCTGATACGAATAATCATGCGATTCGTGTGGTAAGACGATGACGATCATTTTTAATGAGTGAATATTGAAGAAAACTACTTTAGTTCGATCCAGCTTCACGACGTGTTTTAACTTTAATTGGAACTGGTCGTTTGGGTAATGATAAAATCGGTGGTCTTAAACGATCACAACAACCGATTGCATCGCCTTGGGATCTTTGTATTACTGAATCTCCGTGTAAGGAAAAAGTCAAACAATCAAATTGATGATATAATCTACTGTTCATTTTTTTTCAGTTGATCATAAAACAGTTTTACTAATCTCAATGGCTGGTCAACATCAAATCTGGGCGTATGCATTCGAAGAGACTCAATGGTGGAATGATGTTATTCTGCCCAAGAATTCTTGTTTAGCTATTATCGGCAGTGGTGTTCAAGAAAATCGAAATTGTTCTCAACCATTATCCGCTTGTTTAGCAGCACCACGTGGTATTTGCAATGGAATGATGAATGGTGAATCCGTTGTTTTCATTGCTGATAGTAACAGTTCGAGTATTCGTGTTGTCACACTCAAAGATGGAAATGTATCGAATTTAACCGGTGGTGATGCCGATCCAACAAATCTATCGGCATTCGGTGATCTTGATGGTAGTTCTTATAATGCTAAACTTCAACATCCACTCGGTGTTGCTTTTCATTATCCAACATCACAATTGTATCTAACAGATACATTTAATAATAAATTAAAACGTATCGATATGAATACACGCGTTTGTTCGAGTTATTTCGTCACTGATATTGACACGAAAAAACAACGAGGTGAAACGAATTATGCGAAATTTAATGAACCCTATGGTTTAGCAATATTCGATCATTTTATGTTCGTTGCTGATAAGAATAATTCGCATTTGAAACGAATCGATTTGAATAATCAAACCATTGTTCGATGCCGATTCGATTTGAGCGAAACATTCAATGAAGAACGAACATTTGCATCGAAACAAGCGTATTTAACTTTAGTACTTTCAGAAAATGTTCATTTAAGAGAAGGAACTGCAGGCACATGGAGTATTGAAGATGAAGGTATGATGATAATATTGGATTTAAAAGAAACTGTTTTGTTTTTTTTTTTTCGAAAATGTTTCAGATGGTTTTAAAATTTGTGATGGTGAATTAGTTCGTCAAACATCCGAACAGATACTTCTCGATTACATACCTCGAGATAAACAAGTTGCACGTCTCAAATATGAATTGATGATTTGCGAGGGTGACAAATGTTCAATGATGAATGGTGAGATTGAACCGGTTAATCAATCAGAGTCAATTATTGAATTTACTATTAAATTTAATCAAATGGACTTCACATCTTAACTAGTTTTTCATTATTTACAATAGATTTTTATTATTCAAGTTAAGGTATGTACAGAATTGACTTTTTACGATGTGTGTTGTGTTGTGTTTGTGATTACTTATTTTTTAGCACTGTATTTAAAAAAAAATAAAATAACGAACTACAATATTCAAAAGATCATGCTTCGATTGACAATTGAACGATTGATTTCGGATTTTTTTCTAACCACATATTTGACAAAAGATTTTCATCGATATTCTCTTGAGGAATTTGTTTTCGTGCCCATGGCTGAAGTTCACTTGACGCAAGAATAAGAAATGCAATCATTGCAACGATATATACCGCTGAACAAATAAAAAATACAATACTCCAATTATTCGGATTCTAAATGACAAATTTAAAACAAAATCGAGATTTACTCTTTTTCTTTTTGGAAACAAACTTTTTCTGTCAATGTACCAACAACATACGGACTGAGTATGCCAGGTATCGTTGCAAATGTATTCGATATACCAAAGATAATACCTGTGTAAGCAGGTGCTATATCATTTGCAACTAATACAAATCCACCGCCAAAGGCAAATCCACTGGGAAATTAAAATTGATTTAGATCAATAAAAATAAAAATAAATTAATTTACCCGAATGTAATACCGATAGTTAATAATATGACAGCAAGATATTTAAATTGACATGTCATGAAAGCTAGCCCAACAATAAACACAGCCGGTAAACATGTACCGAGACAATTAAAAAACTTTCGAGTATTTGTAATTGTTAAAATTTGTTTTCGAACAATAATATCCGATAGTAGACCAGTGATATTAATCGTAAGCCAAAGACAAATATATGGTAATGCTGACAATAGTCCATTCTGATGAAATTACAAGAATTTGAGGGCGTTGTTGAAAGTGTTGAGAAAATCAAACTTACAGATTTAATATTAAATTTCAATACTTCACTGAGATACTTTGGTATTGATGTAAGGAATGTATAGGTGCCATAATTGATACATGTATGTGTGATAAATAATGCCCAACATGGTTTGGATGTGAGAATTGCTTTCCATGGAGCATGAAAATTATGTTTCGTATGTAGAGATAATTGTTCTTGAGTATGTTCGAGAATAAAATCTTTTTCTTCATCGGTGATATATCGATGCGAACGAGGCGAATTCGTATAGAAAAATATCCAAGCTGAGCTCCAAATCAAACCAATTAAACCTTTCGAAACCGAATACAAATCAAAGATGTTATATGAAAATCAAATCGATTACTAGTAGTATAAAATATCAACGGCCAACCACCAGCAAACTCCAATGAACACATCAATCCACCCAACGATAAAACCAAGACATTACCAATTTGTGCACCTAGACATCATTTCAAATAATCTCTTAATACGTAATAGTCAATCATTTACCAGCATTAATAAAACTCATAAATTGACCTCGTTCATTAGCTGGTGACCAATGTGCAACAATAACGGACATACATGGCCAAATTGTACCATGTGCTAATCCAACAATACTTTGAAGAATTACGAGAACAATCCAATGTACAGCAGCACCTGTTGGAATGAATAGAGAAACTAAACTTGAAAGTAGAATTGAGCCACCAAATATAAATCTTGCACCGAATCGACTGGCTAAATATCCAGCCGGTATCTGTGTGAGAATATAACCCCAAAAATAAGATCCAAGAATAATTCCTTGGGTGTTTTTCGACCAAACATAAATGCCATTCTAAAGTTTCTTGTTTTTGTCGAAAATGAAAACCTATTTCTATTTTCATTCACTCACTGTGTTGTTATTTGTATCTTTCGTTTCAGAGCAACTGTTTTCTACGGAAACAGAGGTCGTGCTAGTTGAATTATTTATCGAAGGAGAAGAATAATAATGTTCAATGGCAGTATGATTCACCATACATACAAGGGCAATACTAATGTTTGTTCGCTGTAGAAAATGTGTAATCATACCAAGAAATCCAATGAAAGCAATAGAAAATCGTATTGAACTCCAATAAGGTACTATACAAACAACAGTAAAATCTATCGTAAAGTTTTTTTCTTGTTTATACGAACCTTTTGCTTTTGATTTTTTTGTATCAACTACTGTCATGATTTTGATTGTTTTTAATTATGAAAATAAGAATTATGCGTCTTATGAACGTTTAACTGTCAAAAGTAAACACGCCGTCGTTCTATTTCTTTTTTTCTTCGAGGTTATTTATACTGATGCAACAGATGGGCAACCATGCGCTCATATTCATCGGTTCTCCTCTACACACATTCTTTTACTCGTTTCTATTAGAAAAAAACAGCGCGATCATGCACTGAATGAATGATGAAATAGCTTGATCCGACGTGCTAAGGTCATTACAGAAACATTCAAGATGACTAAATTAATATGAGTACAAAGAACCCCGTTGTGGAGTTATCATGCTATAGTTTATTTATTAGTATGTAAAATAGATATAAACATTCATAATTGTCTGAGATTTTTACACGATTATTTTCACTCGAATTTTTGTTCATGATCTTTCTGTTACCATTACTAAGGAATTTTCAATAATCATTAAGTAATTTATTTGAGAGTGTTAGGAGTGTAAATGAGAAATTAAACAAAACAATCAACTCTGTGCTATGTGTCGAACAGTTGAAAGAGTGCGTTTTTTTCTCTTTTGCTGAGACCGATGGAGAAGCTAATAGTACGGATCTGTTGTATCTACTTTCAATAGAATTGATAAAATATTTGAAAGCTTGTTACACGTTTTAGCTTTTAAAAGACTGAATGAGACAAGTGAAAAGTCAAAACAGATAAAATCATATTAAGAGTTTATTCGTAAAAAAAGTAGATGGAAAACAGTTTGATTTTAATTTGTATTTTGCTTTAATCTTAATTCAATAGGAACAGTAGAAATATTTGATGAGAACAACGATAGTATATCTTCCATCTTTGTATCAAACTGTAGTACTGTTTCGGTTTCTTCGTCACGTACAATCACTTCATATAAATCAATATCTTTGTCTACATTTTGAAGTTGTACTAATGCATCGTTAACAATATCTGCTAATTCAGAGTCCTTATCACAAGGAAATGTAACTGTTTGATTTTGATATTGGATAGAAACATTTAATATTGCGTTCGAAACTAATTGCAATTCAATTTCAGTTTCAGATTCAACGATATCCTCTAATGACAAATCACAATCGATGACACAATCGGACTGCATGAATTGGTAATATTTTGGTTTTACATGTAATAATTGACATGCAATTTGATGTAAACGTTGAATTGTTACCGAAAGAAAACAGTTTAATTTAACTGAAAGTTCATCATTAATGATTTTAATAGATAATGGAAAATTATTCTCTGCAATAGAAAATTTGATTGGTGATTCTGGTAGAAACGATGCTAACGATGTATCAAATGACGGAATAAAATCGTTTTCATAGACAAGAAATTGATAATTAATATTCAGTTTTATGTGTTGATAAATATCAGAAATTCGAGCACAATTGATATATAATTCATCTTGATAGGCTCCGTCTTCAATCTCAATAAGTTGAGTTTCATTTGATGATTTGATCGAGACAAGACAAATTTCATTTTCTTTAGCGAGAATAAATTTTGTTTCATCTAAAGTTGACAACGATATGGTCTTTGAAAGAACACATTTGGTAGTATTTGATGCTAAGTATTTATAAACATCTGTGGACACATTTGTTAAGTGTAGTAGTTCTTCAATGGTCACATTTTTACTGGATACAGGAATTGTTATTTGTTCATTGGTATCCTCTTTTGTTATTTGTATTAAAAGTGATATACGAACACGAAGTGATTGATCCTCATTATCTAAACATTTACTTATAGTTTTCGTCATTTGTTCTCTTGTTAATTGTTCATTTGAATCTTCTAAGATGAGAACACATTGATCAAGATTCGCATTAACATGTAAGTTTTCAAGAAGATTTTTGTCTAATAATAAACCAGAAACGGGTATCGATTTCAAGGCACATATAGTTTGACTGTATGTATCGAACATAATGGTAACCTGAACTGTTTCACTTCGATCGATACCATCGTATGTAATTGATGTATCCGAAATAATCGTAGACAAATTCAATTGTTGATCATTAACAATAATTTTTTGTTCGGATTCGATAAAAACAAAATCATTGGCAGTAGATTGAATGAGTTCGGGGATAGTCTTTAACCACTGATTTATTTGCTCTAACGTTGTCATCGAAGTAAATAACTGGACTTTTTCGTCTCCTTAATAGACAAAAAAAAACGAATGATATAATTGACATAGGAAATTACTTACCTTGATTTGGATAAACAGTTACTTGGCATAAAAAGTCATCATTATTGTTAGCTTCGGTTACATTTATATTAATTCTATTCTCAGTCGTTATATCAGTAATTGTTTCACCATCAATACATTTACCGAATTCATCCGAAAAAATAAGATATGTCTCCGGGGATATTTTTAAATTGTTATCAAGAAGAAATCGATTGATAATAGTTGAAACACCAGCATTCGGCATAACGAAATAGTTGAATTTTTCTTCTCGAAAGGAAAATTGTATTTCTATCAATGATGTTTTTTCAATGACTTCATATTCCGATACGATTGGGTGTGGTACTTGTTTATCTGTATCCATGAAATCAATAAATATACGATCTTTATCAATAATTGTTAGAGTATCAGCTTGATAATTTTTATCTTTAAATACTTTTCGAAATTGTTCGTATAGTCTCTCGCTTTTACATAAATATCCAATAGTTTTACCATCAGGATGTTTTAATAGGAATTTTTGTGCTTTGGTCGATACTGTTTGTTCATTGTCATTTATCTTTTCCTCTCGATTATGAATTTGTTGAGTAAGATTTGATGTCGTTACAGGCATTTTCTCAATAGCTAACCGAAACAATGACGAATATTTGAGTTCTTCTGTTGGGAATTCATCATAAATAAATTTATTATTCACGATCTCAATTGGTGTCTTTTCAGGAGACGAATCATTTTCCATGGCGAGTAGATCAATGGCATTTTGTTGTATAGGATCAAGTTTAATATCAATTGGATTATCGTACCAAATATCTGGTACATCATTATCGTCATTTATGACGTCAATTGATGGATAATCTGGTTCATTTAATAAATTTTGATAACAGTTTTGATGCTGTTCTATTGTAATTGGAATATTAACATCAAGATTTTCTTGCCACAATAGTTTTGTTTTGTTTTCTTTTTCATTGATATCCATTAATTGTTGTAGTAATGTTGATCGAATTTTAATCAAGTGTATATTGACAGCAACATAATTTTCACATTTAATACTCGCTGGTATGAGTCCGATTAGTGAACTTTCCACTAGGAAACTCTCACATACCATTGATAATGATTGACTTGATTGTTGTAGGAGACCCTCTTCAATTTCTTTTAATTCATTCAAAAAATTTGTAATTACTCGTATATTTTCATTGATTCTATCGACTGGATTGTCATCAGTGATATTAAGAAAAATATCTTGAAGCATTTGAACAAATTCGAAATCAAATTTAGGATTAATTAGGACTCGAAGTAAAGGCGATACATCAGGAAATAAAGATTCAAGACTTTTAATTGATAGTTCGTACAGTTTTCGTACATGATCAATATGACATAATTTAAAGTTTTTCACCTCATACTGTTCGAGTTGCTGACGAAGGACATCGTTATCACCTATGGAATCAATAAAATCATACAAATGATCGTCTGATCGATCATCTTCTTGATCTTTGAGAATTAATATGATTGGCTTAAATAAACAGTAACCAAAATAGAGTTTATCCGATGACATTTCTTTCAAATGATTCCATTCAACCTCAAGTTGTTGTTCAGTCAATAAGACAGTGTATTTTTCGTCAAGATCAAGCATTTCAATGTCATTTAGAGTTGTTGATCCCTTATTCTTTCGTTTTACATAACATTGATATGGTTTGTGAATACTTTCATAATTAATACGGCGATGAAGAAAGTGTTTTCGAATAATATACGATTGAACATAGTTGAAATCAAAGATTAATGAATATTTTGATGATGAAAAATATCCATTTTCTTGACTTATCAAACTGGCTCGACAAAGTTTTTTAATATATGATTGATCTTGATCATTCAACGTAATGATACCGTTGCTGTCACTTAGAATTTGTAAAATTGATACTTCTTCAGTTGTTAGTTCGTTGACTAGGTTATGTAAAGGTGTAAGATTGTTGTTCGTTTTTGCATTCATATCTCTTTCGAGTATGTCCAATAATAGATTATGATAATCAACAAGAACGCTAAAATTCAAAGCAAATCTGTTCTCTTATCTATTTGATATAACTATTTATAAATAAAAGAAGATGTTTCAGAAACAAAACTGACCTGAGTATACGCAAGATTATATCGCTCTCATCGTGATTGTCAGTTGTAACTAAATAACTTATAGATGTAGTCTCATCAATTGGTAGAAAATGTTGGGTTTCATCACAAGCACCTGGTCGAATGTAACCATCGGCGAATTTATGATATTCATTCACAGCTTTCATACCATAATCGATAATTTTCTCATGAGATTTGTATTCATCAAATGCTTGAATGCGTTGAACATTTCTGTAGTGTTTTTTACCTCGCTTGCATAGATCATTTAAACTTATATCATGGAATTCACTTTGTTCGATGAGTTTGGCATAGTTTTGATGTAATAGAACATAGAATTTAGTTAAATCATGAATATGTTTTGTCATTTGAAGAAGATCAGAGGAATTCAGACAAAGTCGTAGGACATTCAACGATAATTGCGAATATTCCGGTTTATTGAGTTCAGCTTTGAAATCTGAAATTTGCACATCGATCGGCATTTGAGAAAGAAATTTTCGAAGAATCATTTGTAGTCCAGTTTTGAGACACAAATCATCGATAGCAGATTTCCATTTTGGCAATTGTTTGTAGGTCGAATAAAAAACTTGATCAGCATACAATTTTTCTGCATCATGTTGATCATCAAGTGTTTGATAAACAGACTTGATCCATGAGCTATTTGTTTGTTGATGATTGACTGTGAGAAATGCTAATTTTTCAAAACAATGATTCAGTAAAATACACGCTTCATCAACATTTGAACGAATCGAGAGAAAGTGAAATGTAGAAAGTAATCGTGCACGTACAAAATGACAGACTTTTGATCGAATATCAGCGCCAGCCATTCGACCGGTTGCTTCTTTGTTGCCAACAGCATGTTTTGCTAAAACTGGATCATGCAAATTATCGACTGAAGTATCGTATAATAATAAATGCCATGCCTATAAAGTAAATGAAAATGAACGAATATATTTTAACTCAATGAAAATCGTACCATTGCTCCAAATGTCGAAAAATAGGCGACATAAACTGCCGGAACATCCAAAGCATTGATGACCTTTCCAGTGAAATGTACTAGATCGCCATTTTCAGTCAAAACACAGCCACAATCATAATGAACACCAGTTTGCGTGATAGGCGCATTCGATGTCGATCCAATGCCTATGTTAAATAGAATTTAAAAAATATAATACAAACAATACTACGTTTTAGACTTTCGTTGTTGCCAATTAGACGTAGTCAAGCAACTTACCGTAAGTATTTAGAAGAGATAATGGTTTAAATGCAAATGTCCATAGAAAAGATTGTTCACCGCCAAGTAATATCATTGCCATTAAATTAACAAGTGAATGTCGAATATCCAGTTCATCTACTTCATTACAAGTTACTTTAAATAAATTATTCAGTGAATTATGTTCTTGTTCATCATTTTCATCAGGATATCCAATCATAAATTGATTTGGTTTTAATAAAACACGCAAAACTTTCAATTCTTCTGATGATGGTTCTAAGTTATCTTGAATAAAATCTAATAAACTATCGATTAGAGTTAATCGATTACTACAGTAATAGTCATAATAGATCTTCAATAATAACATCACTTTAATCTCTCGTAAGGTTAATTTATCTTCATCAGTATTCTGTTTCGTTTGAATCCAATCCGATAAGTTTTTCCATTTATCATCTCGCGTATTATCTTGAATACATTGATCAATGATTTGACTGATTTCATCGTACGGTTGATGAAATTTAGGAAAATTTGACAGATGTGTTACGGTTGGCAATGTAAATTGTATTTGATTATATGATTCAATATATTTCTGAATTTTGTGTTCTACTTTTAAAAGATCATATAATCTATTTGCCCAATCAATTGTTTCTTCATGACGCATAATCTCAGATTGTAACAGATCTAAGAGAAAATTCCAAGATTTTTTCGATATAATTATCGATAAAAATAAATGCAGATAAGAATGTGTAGTCACGTTTTGTTCGTTAAATGCTAGATGATTAGCTATAAGTTTGTTTAAACTTATTTGTAGACTCTCACGAGACTCTTCATTTTGATTATTTTCACAGATAAATATAGCCATCCATTCAATAGAAAAAAACATTTTTAATTGTTTCACATATGTCTGTGCACTTGCTTTGAGATCTCTATCTCTAATTTTAAGTTCAATTGGCTCATGTGTAATTTTAGTAATTATTTCGCAAGTGATTGTCGTTTTGCTAGAATATTGTTTCAAATAGAAAAATAATAGATCAAGTATGATCGGACGTTGTGTTATTTCATTGTTATTTGGAACAACAGATGGATGATAGGGTAATTCGTAATTAGTATCGATATTTTTGTCTGTTAGACAACTGAATACAATTGGTACTAAATATGCAATGTGATCAATACAATCTAGTTGTTCGTCAGATTTATTTTCTTGAATAGATAAAGTCATTAATTCATCGAATACAAACTGTTTTATTGCTAGAGACCACTGATTATTCGGCTGATTTACGTATTTTAACATGAAAATAATTTTTTCTTTGGATGTATCAACTGAAAGTGTTACTGTTGAAGTTGTCCATCGTAGTAAGTCAATCATCAATGCCGAAGCATCTGCATTTTCTTGACTGAAATATTCGTGTAAATAATTCATAATTTTCGGTAAGATTTCAGACCAATCTGCATTTATATTATCTTGGCTATTTTCAATCTTGGTTTCATTCAATAGGTTTAGTATAAGGTTTTTCGGTCGTGGTGTCTTTTCATTCAAAAATATCAAATAAGCAAAATTCATAAATTCAATTTGAAGTCTTTCGATTTCTGAAGATTGTATATTGTCTAATATTTGACCAGATGGATAATAAGTGAAAATAAAATTATAGAAATGAATCCACGGTTGACTATCTTCATCGTTTTTACAGATCATACATAGAGTCTTCCATAAATAATTAAACATTATTTTAAATAATTTTCTTATAGGAACAAGTGGATTATGCTGTTCTTCCTCATTTAAATGATTAATAATATCGTTTAATTGATTTGTTTTCAAATCGTTATTATATCTTGGATAAATTTGCTCAAGATGTTCAACAACTCGACAAGCTGAATAAATCGAAAATAGATCATTTGATTTGTATTCTAAAGCTGTATGAACATGAGCGAGACACCATATATTTTTATTCTGATAATTTTGTTGTAGTTTATAATCATTATCATTTGTCATCAGTAACCAATTAGTAAGAAACTCGATTGAATTAGCAGTTTGCTTAATATTATGTTTAAAATTCTTATCGGCTATTGAACAAACTGTTCGAAGTAGATCATGTAAATACATGTTGAGAGCATTTGGAGAGAAGTATTCGCATAAGATATTGTCGCGTATCATTGAATCAATCAGTTTGCGTCGAAATATTTCAGATGGATAATCAACAAGATGATCATTATTATCTAAATAAATATACTCTTTCTCTCCCTCTTGTCCGATTTCAGAAAATAAATCTATACTAAAAAAAGAGAAAAATCAACATACTTTTGTGTTCTTTTTCTTGTTCAACTAAATTTGTTTTAATATTATCAATATGTCCTTTGATTCGTTGTTGAAGTAGATTGAATAATAATGTTTCTGGTACAAATACATTTGGCATATTCACTTGAAATGTTTCTTGCAATCCATCAGATGATAATAGATCAAAATCATTGCTTTTTGTAAATATGGAAATGTCTATTAAACTTAATGTTACAGAAAAATCGCATGGCTTTGAATTCATATTTGATAAACTTTCAAGTCCATAATCATCGATGATAAATTTTAAGATATTGCAAACGAAGTTTTTAAATGGAATTCCAATTTGATATTGAATTGAGTCGACTAAGCCAGTAAATCGTCGACCAGATAAGATTTCTTTCGAAACATTATAAATTAGACTGTAGATTTGATGACTTAGATTCTTTTTCATGATTAAATTTTTTTGATAAAGATTGATGATCGATTTTTGTAATTCAGTGTGCTTTTGAATGATGGTTTTTAAGCATTGTATTCGTTTAGTAATATTAGTTCCACGTTGATAAAATTGAAATATTGCTGTATCATTAAATGAGCTTTCAGATAGACCTGAAACAAATATTTGTATTCGTGAACAGAAATCCCATAGACATTCATCGAATAATTCATTGAAATTGTATAATTCATTGTTCATTGGTTCGCGTTGTTTTTCATCGAACGAGGACATCATTTTAATCATTTGATTTAAGTGAAAGGTACTAGTTTTGGTAGAAATATCAAAGAAATAAAAATCCCAATTATTCAAGAAGATTGTAGGAAAAGATGAATGATGATAAAGATCTTGCGGTGGTGAATGTATAAGAAGAAGATAATGTTTTGGTTTAAATCGAGCTCCAGTATTATATGATTGATCACTTTTTTCGATGACTTGTCGAATGTAAGGAATGTGTACACGTTGTTGTTTAGTTTTAGCATCAATAATAATGATTAAAACTTCAATTTCAGTATTGTGCTCGTAGTTGTCAATTTTGGCTTTTAACTCAATCGAATTATCAATTGTACTCTAAAGGAAATATTTTATTCAAAGTGACTGAAAGTCAATGTTTATACTTACGAAATTCAAAATATCGACTCTCTTCGTAATATCAGACGGTCTTTGTTTTAGTTGATCGAAATTGTCCTCTTTATTTGAAGTAAATAGTTGACCTTTAGTATGTGAACTCAAGCCAATGATGTATGGAGTTGTTCGTGTAAATATGACCACTTTTGTTATTCTATTAATACGCTCCCGTTTTTGTGGTACTTGATCAATTACAAAGTCCTGATCATCATATGTCGTCTGAGTTGATAAGAGTTGAATTATAAAATTTTCAATATTAAAATGTTCCTGTTGTCGAAAATAATTTTGGCATATCCATTGTGAAATTTTGTTTTCGAATGTAGTTAATTTTAGGATCATGGACTCAGGCGACACAAGTTGTAAAAGATTGGAGAGAACAAATCGAAGTAAACATTGTTTTGTGTTTGTAAGATCTTCTTCGATGAATGATTTGCATCGTATAGATAATTGTGAATAATTTTGTTGAATATTAACAAGATGACGTTGTTTATTTTCATCAGTTTTAATTAATGATAATAGGATTGAATAAAGTGTATCTTTATTTAAACCGTAGAAATATTGTGTTTCAAAATGTTCAATAAATGATTGAGCTCTTTCTTCGATAGTTTTTAGTATAGTTTGTTCTCGTTCAGGAAGATGTTGGAATTCAATATGATAGAAATCATGTATGCTAAGACGATATTTTTGAAATCGACTACGAAATGGTGCTGGAATCTTGTCAAATTCACTTTGTGTAACATGAACAATACATTGAAAATCTTCGTTAACAGACACATCGACAGTTCGAGGACCTATAGCAACTTTAGAAAATATTCTTCGTGCATCATCTGTTGCCATGATTGAAAAGTTTTGATTGAATACATCATATAATGCACCATGTATTCGTCCTGTATTAATCATTAGTATAGTTTTACCAGTTTCCATACAAAGTTTAATATCAGATAAGATTTCTACATTTCGTAATTCATTGTCAATATCTTCAGTAAAATCCGACATTCGAAACATAGAAGTTTTATTCGGATTCGAATCGAGAATGCCGTTTTGAAATAGAAGCCGAACAGCACTTTCATCTTCAGATTCATCAATAATCAATTTATATCGACCATAGCGACGACGATGTGATGCACTTAAATGAATCGAATCATTTAAAATCGTTGGAACATTACGATAGGTATTTTCGATTGTTTTCGATGGTCGTTCAAAATCTGGATCTTTTTCTCTGACAGCAGTAAAAAATATATCGACTAGTTTGTCAAATTCTTCTTTTTTGATTCCATTAAAATTATCTTCTAGTGCTCGTAGCAAACTTGAGGGCGTTATTCCTTCTGTTTTAACATTTTCATCCGATGAATCTGCTTTCAATTGAAAACGTAATTCACGAAGCATATAAATAAAATCTCGATCATGAAATACATTCGGAATCTCTGCACTAATCGTAACACGTCGATAACCTTGGCAAAGACCAACAATAATATTTTCAAGTTTACCATTGACAATATTGTCATTTGATTTAATTTGTAAACCCAAACAACCATAAGCTAAAATTTTCTGATCATTTTCCGATGGTAATGAACGATAAACACATATCATTCGATTGGCATTTGCAGCATCGAATGCACTATTTGCTACAGCAACGAATGCAACTTTACATTCGTCTAAATATGGATGTAATACTTTCAATACCATTTTATTTTCATCAGGCAACGAAGCTTCATCTAAGAAGACAACCTAAAACACAAAATATGATTTGTCTGAATAGAGAAAAGAAACTATTTTGTTCTTGTACTAACACATTGTGTTGCTATTCTGTTTTGTATATATCCTTGTTCACGTTTAATAGCTCGTTCGAATGCATATGCAATATCTTCCGAACGGGTATATTGTGAACCAAGACAGAAGAAAGGATCAATCGATGGTAGACGTTTACAGAATGGTTTCGTTGATAGTTCAGCGCCTTTAAGATTTTGCAGAACAATTTGAAAAGATAATGTTTTAGATTGTCCTTTAGTAAAATATAAACATAACATGATGAGAGCGTTTAGTCAACGAATTGATTAACTTACCAGGTGCACCAATGATGCATAACGGAGTTCGAGTAACAATACTGACAACTATTGCAAAAATATGTTCACGTATCTGCAAAAAAAAAACAAATGGAATAAACTACGAAAAAAATGGAAATACATACTGCTTGATTAATTGCAACACCTTGAGGTATAACGAAATTATCAGTATTAACAAATTTCACTAGTTCCTCTTCTATAGTACGAGTAAAATTTGGTATGTATGCGGATATCATTTTGTTAAAATCTTCACGCGATGGTGTTGTCTCATCCTTTCGTTGCAAATTATCCTCGTTGGTTGGCAAACGGAAATAATAAATTAATGATAATGATAATGCAATAGATTTTCGAAATTTAATTTCTCGTTCTTCATTGTCATGATCATCATCATCATTATCATCATCGTCATCATTACTAGTATCATTTTTGTACTTTAAGTTATAGAAAAATTCGATCAAATTAAAGCATCGTTGAACTTCTCGTTGAGAAACACTATTGTGTCCTTGAAAAAGAAAACAATAGAATCAAGTAAAGCAATGAAAAAATTTACCTAGACGTTTTTCACAAAATTCTTGTGCTTTGAGAATAGATTTGCTAAGAATATCTTGTGCGTATTGATCTAGTTTCACGTTCTTTTTCTTAATAGTTCCGGATTCAATTGAAAATGTTGCAATTTTCTTATTTATGTAATCGTCGAGTATCTTTGATTCCAAGATACCATAGGACACTTTTAATTTATTCAATGATTCTGGTAAACTATGCACAATGTAATCCATTCTATGTACAACTTGATTCGATGTATTAACTTTGTTTGTAGCAGGATTTATTGCACCAGTAAAAAAGATATTGTCCGGTAGGTCAATACCATGCATAGTTCTGTCAATAAAAATTTCTTTGAATAAACCAAGACATGATGACGTGTTAACTTCATCAAAGAAAACAACTAGTACAATATCAGGTAGTTCACGTGCGAGTTGTGCAATAGGAGAAAGGAATTGTTCGAGTTGTTCTTCAGTAACACCTGGATGTAGAAGTAAACGATAAAATGTAGGCTTTATTTTTGTATATCGTAGATATTCATCGAATATTCGAATTGATGTTTCGATGTTTGATGAACTTCTTTGCTCAAGTAGTTTACATAATTGTATGCTAGATTCGATCAAAGGAAAACTCATTAGATGCATTGTCACATACTCATATAATGCTTCCAGCAGTTTTTGACATACAGTGTTAGATTTCTCGTTTGAAACGGTTATGATTATTTTCCACATGGATCGTAGGATATTATGATCATATTCACACATAGACAGCGATTTTTTGATTTTCTCCAAAAGTTTTCTATCAGTCACCTGCTCTAGTTTTGGTATAGCTTGATTTGCAGCCATTACCGGAAGTCTTTCTATTTCACCCTCGGCAACTAGAGCCTCCAATGTATTATTTTCAATATGTTCTGGTTCGACAGCAGGTAGTTCTTCAGCCACTTCAAGCATTGGACGTTCAATTACTTCGTTATCTTCTTCCATAAGGTCAGCATTTAGACATAACATTGGTACATTTTCATCGTTCTCTTCCTCATCACTATCATTGCTGTTGTCTGTAGCGTTAGTATTTACTATAGCTTCACCATATTGTTCGAGTACAGGTCGTATTTGTTCAAGAATTGTATTTAGTAGAGAAACATCTTTTTCTAAGTGTGCTGTTAAAACGGTTTTCAAAAACCATAAGTTCGTACGCTCAACAATTCTTGGTGCGATGTTTTCCTCGAATGAACCGCTCATAGTTTTTGCATTCAATAATAGTGAATAAAATTTCAGTAGAAAGGTTTTTCCAACACCTGTTTCACCTTCGATTATCAGCGGTAATTTTGTTAATTTTCGTTCGTGAACATGAAAGATTTTATAAGTGAAATTTTCTGTCAAAATAAATTTTGTTTCATTCATAATTTTTATAAAATCCTTATAATCGATATCGATCAGCCAAGATAAACATATTGCATAATAATCTTGATTTTGAAAGTGTCGGAAATTCGCTGGATCTCCGTTAGTAAATATTGTTTTTATGTCCTCAGGAACTTTGTGCCAACCATCGTGTAGTACATGTAGTGAAAAACTAGGATCATAAACAAGAAATAATCGTGGATAATTACTAGTTTGAAAGTTAATTCGTGCTAATGATTTTGCTTCACTTATCATTTGTTTCATAGTAACCGAACCGAGAGATCTATTGCTATCATTCATTTGGTAGTAATGACCAGTGAAAAATCGTACACGACGATATAAGAATTTGAGAAATGAAATCTGTGAAATTTTATCTGTTCTGATTTCTAACGCATGCTTGTTAATACAGTCATAAATATGCTCACGGCACTCCTTTACATCATCTAACTTGTCAAATATGACTGGATATTCAGTCTTATTCGTGTCATATGTTAGGATTCGATTGATGCTACCATTTTCATACGCTTTTAAAAATCGAGCAACTAGTTCTTCTTCAATTCCAATCGATAGTTCATAATTAGCATCAGTAACTTCCTCCATATTTGATGGAGATATTATTGAAAGTATCGGTAAAATTTTCGAAAGATTTTGTTTAGGTGTCAGTCCACAATTTTTCGTATAAGGAATTTCCATAATAAACTTCCAAGATTTCCATGATAATAAAGAAAATGTAAAACCACTATGAGGATCTAATAATGTACCACAAATAAATAGAGAGAAGAGAATGCGTGTTAATTCGTCGAACAACGCATGAATTGAAATGTTAAAGTAAATCGATGGATTGGTGTTCAATGCATTGGTATCGTGAGATAGTAATGCGGTTGTTAATAAACTTAGATTTAATTTATCGTTAATACTAAAACATAATGTCTCAGCTTCTCTGTGATTCATTTTGATGAAATGTGTTTTTCCTAAATACAGTTAAAAATTAATAAATAATATTACATATATCGTCTACAAAGATTGCTTACCAACGCCTGAGTCTCCACAGACAATTTCAATTTCGGGCTTTTGAATATTATAACTTTCAAATAAACGATTTACTTTATTATATGCTACGTCAGAATTTTGATGTTCATGCGTAAAGTGAAACGGTTGAAGATCATTTCGCCAATTTGTTATTTCTTTTGAAAAATAATAAACGCATCCGTGAACTTCTTGTTGCTGACTGAGCAAATTTTGTTCGTGTAATAGTTTTTCACGAAATTTATGATGCATAACATCGATATCCATTACAACATACGTTAATTTGTAAAAAGTTCGTACACGTGAAAAAAAGAGCTCAATGTCTTCTTTAGTTGCTGTTGAACACCATAAAATTTGGTAATACGCTGGTAGTCGATTATGAAAGATATTTAATAGTATAGAACATGTTTTTAAATCAAGACTGTGTTTGAATGACGATTGATCTTCTAATTGATTGATAGTAACAAGATATTGTTGATTTTCACTTAATGGTGTATCGCCTGCAAATAATTCCTTTCCATTATCAAATAGTTCATGAAGAAATAGAGCAAGTCTTTTCAAAAATTCACTGTCGTTATTGATAGATTCAATTTTATGTTTCATGCACAAACGATTTATATTTTCTGCTGATAAGTCACAACTCGTAAATCGTAATGATTGAAAATAATGTGTTAAGTATTTGTTAGTTAATGTCACTTCATTTTCTTCGGAGACATTGATATTATCAAATGAACTAAGAATTTTTAGTAGATGATGTTTAGTTTTTCGATGATCAACTGATTTTGTTAGAAGAATGATCATAATCATGATTTGACGATTGGTAAATAACTTCAATAAACGATACGAATCTCTTGATTGTTCGAGCGCATCCAACCATAATTTATATCGATTTTCCAATATTTGATAGCTCAATTCTAAATTCTTTGTTTGTTTTTGGATAATATTTTTCAGCTGATTGACATTCATCTTTGGCTCGTTTTTTAACGAAGCTAATGCTCTATTAATATCGCCTATGTTTAGAAATGAAAACAGTTTAATTATTCAAAAGTATCGAAATTTAACTGACCAGTTTGATCGAATATTTCAAATTTTTCTTCTTTGAGCTGATAGTTTGGATGCCCAGATACTTCTAGTTTTATTAATAATGAATATATTCTTTCAATTACTTTCAGTAGATTTAATTGTTCATCTAATAAAACTTTTGTATGTGCCATATTGTCTTGTAAATCAATATTACAAAATGTCAGTTGACGTTTATGATCATCAATATCTGCCATTGGTAGATTAAATTTGATTTTTGTTGTTTCTTCATGTTTAATATTTAATTCATCTGTAGTTTGATTCATGGATGTTTGTATTTTGTCAATAAAATATTCAATATCGAAATACGATTGTTCGTTAATTAAACGATTGAGATGTACAGTTACTGTACCAGTTTTATATAGATATTCCATAGTTACAAGAGCATTGTCCAACACAGTTAAAACTTCCGTTGACAACCACATTGTTACAATTTGTATATTTTCATTAATCACTACAACGATACAAGAAAGACAAATAAGATTCATTGATAATATCAATTTGGTATTATTTTAAAGTACCTTTTATATGCTTTAAAGAATTGTCATTCACTTTGGGTAATTTCGTTAGTCGATCAACAAAATGATCGAAACTAGTTGCTTGTACAGAAAATGGTTCACATAGATTATAAGCCATAATCAATGAATTAAGTATAAGATTATTTCGTTCTTGAAGTTGAAATTGAGTCGTCAAATTGTCTCTTAATTCTTGAAATCGATGTCGACCATCGACTGAATATAAATTATTTTCTTTCATCATTGTGACAACTGATACGCATTCGCGCATTGTTCTAATTAATTGGAGATGTGAACTGGATAGACGTTGAAAACGTTCTTTCAGAGACTTGTAAACATCAGTTATTTGACCGAGAGTAAAACTTTCATTATTTCGTAGTTGTTTGAGTTTGCCAATCGATTCGTCCTTATTAGTTTCTGGAATTATATCAAATACTTCTATACATTCGATGATATTATTCAGATGACTATAATATTGATATGTTTGAATCCACTCGCAAACTTTCTGAATCTCGGCATTAGTTGGAATTTGAGGTTGCACTGCTACGGCATTTGGATTTCTTCGTGGTTCCGGTGCAGAACGATTCATAATTAATCCTCTCACTTCATCTTGAACTACAATATTTTTATCACAGAATATTGTTTTGAGATAACTCATATCTTTCATTTCAATAGTTCCAGTTAAAAGTTTATCAATAAATGAAAATGTTTGATTGAGTAAATCGTTTAATTGGTGTTCTTTGATTTTTTGTTTTGATTTTTGAGAATGCTTTTCGTAAAATATATCAAAAATACCATTGAAAATATGACATTTAGATAGATCCGTCGCTATGACTCGAAACCAAACCTTTTGTGGAGGTTTATTTTGTGGATTAAATACGGTGATAAGTAAATAACCCGATTTTTTTGTTTCGAAGTCTCCATATAATACTCTTTTATCGACAAGAACATTAGATTTGTCATAGAGTGTAACACAAGAACCGTTTGCATGCCTATACTCGATCTTAATGTTGCATGAGTAGTTTTCGCTAGCGAGAGACCATTCGACACGTTGACGATTATCAATTACGATAGTTTTTTTCGCGCCATTGTTTGAGTCAATGACTAGCTTACTGTCTCGATATGAAGTTTGCATTTCGGAAATAAATTTCTTTTGGTCTTCTTCACCATCCGTTGTTCCAGATTCAATAATATCAAAAGTTGTTAAGCATTTAAACAAACGACAAAAACGAGCAAGTTGCTCTAATTCTTTCAGAAGTTTCAATATTTTTTCTGCCACTTGTTTGATTTCTAGTAATGAAACGGTTGGTTTATCTTTGATAGTATTTAATTCGGCGAGAAGTTCATGTGCTCCATCAACTTTATGATCTTCAAACCATTGAATCGGATACTCAAAGATATCAAAAAAACGATCGAACCACGTAAACCACTCTTTTCCTTTTCGTATACACTTATCGAAAATTTCTTCTTTGGAATTCATCTTTGTAATGTCAATATCTGCCGGTTTTGTTACAGAAACCATTGATTGTATATTTAAGGATACGTTGGGAAATATATATTGTGGTAGTTGTAGATTTTCTGATATTTTTTTAAAGTCCATAGTTCGAAGAAAGCAGTTAATAGTTGATGAACTGTGTGGTGTTTCGTAAAATGATCGTTTACCTAAATATTATACATGATAAAATGCATTTATACGTAAACTCTAGAGTGCAACACACTGATATGTGTTAGTAATAAGCAGTTTTAGACACTATAACTAATAAAGCCGAGGATGAGTTAAAAACTTACTTTTAAAAAGAATAATGTCTTCGAGTTCATTTTGTCCTCTGGTCATAAAATCATTCACATCTTCGTTGTTGACTGCATGATTATTTTGATCTTTCAAATGAAATATGAAATCAATGATGTATGGAATGTCTGGAAGTGAGAACACCGAGCTAAAGTGCTTGATTATATGTTCAAAAATATTGCTGACAAGAATTATGGTTAATTTGTGGCTATGATCGAAAGCATCTTGTTCAACATCGCATATCCATTTATTTAGTGTTATAAGCATATTATCTGTGCTTCCACATATTGATCGTATGGTACTCAGATGCATGATTCGTGACCAAATAAAATTTGTCCATGGATTTTCTTTATATGTGTCACACAAATGTTTGTATTTATTTTTGTTCAATAGTGGACAAAATTCTGTAGCGATATCAATAAGTAAATGTTGTAATTTGCTATCATCAATTAGCGTTGCTGGATCATCTCTTTCATACAATTTTTCGCCGAAGTTCTCAAAGTTTGTGAACAAAGCTTTTACTCGTTCTGTCCATTCCCAACCATCACCGATATCAAATAACAATAATCGGTCGATAATGAATAAATTAGAAGGTTGTGAAAGAGTGCGTGCTGCGGAAATTTCTAAACTGCACTTTAATAATTCATTCCAATCAATATTTAAGCGCGTTTTTTGACGTATGTCCGAATCATATAAATTTTTAGTAGCATTGGCAAATACCGCTTCAATCACGTTATGATAAAAAACAACATTCTCAGCTTTGAATTTGTCAACGTTTTTCTTGATATCTTTTGCACAAGCAATCAGACTATCGGGTGTCCAGATTCGCATATAATGCGATAAACACTGAATAAAGTTGGTCACCGCGTTTTCATTTAGAAAAAAATGTGTGCACAAGTAGTAAAAGACAGTCCATATTGCCGTTTTAGGTTCACTGAGACCGATGTAGAAATTGTTTAAATATTTAACAAACAACTGATCGTATGTACCCATTAAACGTCCCAATAGTTCACCAACTTCTTTAATATCAAAATTGTTTTGCTTTATACCATTGCAAAAAGTATATAGAAACAATTCCCAAAACTTTTCCAAATCCAGATTTAAATCACCAGCCAGCTGGTAATACGTTGTAAGCGATGACTTTCGACCTGGTAGTGTTGATGTCTTAGAAATCAGGAAAGTAAATCCATCAATATCTAGCGGACAGCTTTGAAATGCCTTGGAATAAGTCTTGTAGTGTGTGACAAACGTGCTCAAAGATATTGCAATGGTCTTAATGTACTGGAATGTGCTTTTCCATTGAATACTTCCATTTTCATCACATCTTTCTGCCACTTGAAATGCTAATTTGCAGACCACAAAAAATAAATGAATAGTTTCTTCACTAAGTGTTTTTATAGACAACAAATATGGCAGTACATTGAAGGATTCGAGAAGCTTTTTCTGATCTGTACACAAATTAGGTTGAGCACCTGCTGTTGACTTAAATATATCAGCTATTGTCGATGTGAAAGAGCTCTTAAATTGATTTATTTTCTGTGCATCTTGGATGTCTCGACGAATCTTATTTTGCTTCTCATAGTAGATCTTTAATCGGTTAAGAATGTAAAAGTATGCATCGATGCAAAGTTCAGATTGATCGTCAATTTTAAGCGAAGGTAGACAGTTTGTTGAGCATTGTATGATATAATGAAAATCATTTGAAAACGTTTTGTACTCGCCATTACCATATAGCCTCTCAAAGTTATCCAGTCGTGATATAATGTTTTGTAGAAATACTTCGCCAGTAGTTTTTTCATTTAATGCACGTTCAAATGAACGCACTTCGTCAGATATGTTTTCTTCTTCTTTCCTATCTTTATTCATAGCTTTTCTTATAGTTCTTTTCTCATAAGTTTAAGATACTTTTAAAAAATCTAAAATATAATATTTTCAGAGTGCAACATTCTTGTTGTCTGACCAATTTATGTACAGTTCATTAACTACAATAACGATAAAGATTTTGTCCTATTTTCGGGAACCCTAATCTAAACATGTTATTCTACTGAGCATTTTTAAATGTGTAAAAATGAAAAGAATGTGTACGATCTTATCCTTATGATGCAACTGACTGATTGTACTCTCATCATCAAGGGTTTCGCCTATGAGTAGTATAAAATTATTAGATTTTTCTTGTAAGCTTTACCTATTCTTGACAAACCATTAAATGAAATGAATGTCGTTATCATTTTTTTTCTTTATTTTGTTTGCCTATGTTGGAAAAAAATTGTTAGTATCTTGTTTCGTCATTTTAAAAAGATAAAAAACTTTATCAAAACAATATTTGCATATTAGCAAGCAGTTTTTCAGCATAAAAACTACACAAATATCATATGTGAAGACGATATATTGATGCGTAATTCTTTATCAGTTATAAAACTTACATGCTCTTCTATTTCATTTTTTATTACCACTGAGTTATAGGTTTACAGAACGTAGAGAACTCGTACTACATTCACAAATTTATTCCAAATTAGAAAAACTCAACGCATATTGAACAATTAATTTTTGTTTTAATATGTGTTTTGTAAACTTAAATTGCTTGAGAATGTGAAAATAAAATATATTAATTGAAAAGAAATAACAAACAAAAGAAAATTATTTTAGTTGGAGCTAAGCCATGTTCATGCTTAGTGATCTTCGTGTGTTAGATTTCGAAATTCAACATCATCTAAAACCCAATTAACTGCTACTAATTCTATTTCATCACAGTCATTTACATCGAAAAGAAAACTGGATTTCAAACTTGTGATTATTGGATATGCAAATACAGGAGGAACAATTTTCTTAAAAGTAGGCCAAATTGAAGTGAAAAGTCATAATTCCGACTTTGATTTCGGAAATAAGTCTATTAGTCATAGTCCTCTTAATATAATAGAGAGTTTACCACTCAAATTTGTTATTGAATGAAAGACCAAACAAATCTAGTAACGAATTATATGAGAACACAATCACTGTTTATAGGAACCAGTTTCGAAAAAAACACACGTTCTTCCTAAAGAAAGAATATACGTATTTCAATGCTTGAACACAATTTTTCATTCTTATCATTTTAATCGTGTCCATTAAAAAAAGAAACGAAATCCATTTGAAGAGCTATTAAAAAAGATCTCAAATTCGCTTATCTTAACGTTGATTTTGCTCAAAAGTTAGCACATTGTGATATGATGATATACTCTTGTCCTTAAACTCTGTATATGTATATACATATACATATATATAAATTTCATCATAATGATCCTTTCAACGTGCTCAAATCGCAAATATTACATGTTTAACCTTCACATCGGCCTACCTCTTTTTTTTCTCTCTTTCTCATTTTTTTTCGTTCACTTCAATACTTCACTTTCATTCATTCATTCATTCTTCTTTCTCTTCTTCTTTTTTTTTATACGATTTTTTTTTATAACTTACATTTATATGAGAAATAAAAGAAACATTGAATGGCAAATCAATGGTCTATGTCGAAAGAGGATTTGTATGGACCACCGCCTGCATATTCACTAACAAATCCACAAGAAAATCCACCATCGTATCGTGCACCACCAATCTATGTTTTGCCACTCGAACATGAAGAATATGCTCATCATCAACCACCAATAATATCGCCTCCGAAAATAACATTCTCGAAAAACTTCAGTCGATTTATTCTCGGCTCAGGTCTTGCTCATATGACAATGGGCTTAACAACAATTGTTTGTGATATTATTTTAACAATTATGAATGAATCCTATTCATTCGTTGGCCTATGGACAGGTGCATTGAATATTATTCTAGGAATTTATTTAATTTTATTTATTAGTCAAACAAGTAAACATATAAATTCAATAAAACAATGTCGATCGTTTCAAATAATTCTTTCATTTATTACAATTATTGGCTTAATACTTTCATCAATGAATTTAGCATCGGACTCATGTTATAAAATATTTCTTGCTGAAGAACGTTGTCAACATTCAGCTTATTCAATTAAAATTGTTCTTGTAACTTGTTTTGCATTGAATTTTATTCATCTATGTTCAACGACTTTACTCACATTTATACATACGAAACGAAACATTCAAACAACAGAATTTATTGGTTGAAAAAAAAATTTTTTTTCTATATGTAAAATGTGTGTGTGTGTGGGTGTGCATGCGTGTATGTCGCTAACCGTTTTTTGGTATAGAATCAAAAAAGAAATATATATATTCCACACGTGAGAAAAGAAAAGAAAAGAAATCAGAATCATAAATGTGTCATGTGAGCAAATTTGCGATAGTTCTACTACTTCTGATTCAAACATTGTTCAATTGTGTGATATCAACTATCGGACAGTACATATATAATTACTATTTATCAATCTATCCGAATAATACATTAAATGAATTAATTCATATTAATTTGAATTGTTCATCGTCATCAAATACTAACGCTCAATTATGGGCGCAACAATGTTCTGCTAATTTAACATTTCGAATGAATTTAGTTAGTAGTGGACCAGTCATAATTATGACATATATCCTTGGTTTGTATACATCGAAATTAGGCAAACGTATCGTTCTTTTATTACCTTTGATTGGTTCGACAAGTCAAATAATTATTTGGTTAGTTATTATTTATATTCAATTCAACGAATATCTTTGGTATCTATCGGCTTTAATTACCGGCCTATCAGGTTCAAGTGGTGTATTTAATCTCGTCATGAATTTAATTATTACTGATAATACAACTGAAGAACAACGTTCGTCAACATTTGTCTATATAAATGCATTGCAAACAGCTCTAGCAGCTATTGGATTGTTTGCCGTGGGATATTATATTAATTTTCGAGGTTTTACGGATTTGTGTTGGATATCATTAGGATTACAAATAATGTCAATCGGAATTGTGGGTATTTGTTTTAAATCAGTTGATTCTCGTGATAACGATGATGAACGACAACCGTTACTTCCATCTCCAACGAAAACAAAATGTGAAGAATTTCTTCAAATTTGTACAGTTTTTCGTTGTAAAAATCGTTCAATGAAACAAAATCTCAGTTTACATTTAACATTATTTTCGAATTTTTTCTATTTTATTGCTCTTACTTGTTATTCGCCATTTCTTTGGCTGCTATTAAACAGTCCATTTTGTTGGTCATCAAAACAAATCGGTGATTATTCAGCTATCAGTGCAATCTCATCGGCTGTATTAAGTTTAATTGGAATGAAGATTTTTACATTGTTTCATATTCATGATGCATTCGTATGTGTCATAAGTCATGTTTGTTTTTGTCTTATGTGTTTATGGATTGCATTTGCTGAATTCAATTGGCAATTGTACGTTGGATTACTATTGAATGGATTTGTCAATTATCAAAGTTCGTTAACATTGCCTATGCTTTCGAAATCATTGCGCGATGATGAGCGAAATTATGCGTTTACATTTGTCACGGAAATGAATACGATTGTGTCGGTTGTTGGTGGTTCAGTTTTTAATTGGATTTATGCACAAACTGTTGCCTATCATCGAACATTGACATTCTTCATCGCTGCTGGTTTAAGTGGCATACCGTTCGGTTTAAATATGTAAACTAAAGATTTTCGTTTTCATATAAATATTTCTAAATTTTAGATGTTTGTTTATAATCACACGAACAATGCCGTCTCAATTCGAATCAACGATAGATTCAGAAATTATTCTATGACGCTTTTTTTTGTCCTTAAGAAAGAGAAAAGAAAAGAGGGGGGGAAAGGACATTTTTTTTCTTGCCGTTCTCTCGTCTTGTACGATGTACTTTTTCTTTTCCTCAAGCCCGACGATTACTCATCATATCGTTGTACTATAGGTAGATGTGACGTTCAAATCAAAAAAATTTATTTTCCGTATTTATTTTTGTATACAATCGACATGCCTGGTGTCAATAAATATGCGATTGGAATCATTCTCAGTCTTCAAACAATAACTCATTGTGTTATAACAACTGTTGGACAGTATATTTATAGTTCCTATTTACAAATCTACCCTTATGGGGCAAATACAACTGTCAATTGGACGAATATTTCGCTATACAATTTAACAGATAGTACCGATTGGGTAACCATCGAAGATGATGCTCAATTATGGGCTCAGGAACAAACGGCAAATTTATTTTTTCGTATCGATCTATGGAATAGTTGTCCATTAGTCATTATGACCTATCTGCTCGGTGTTTATACACCAAAAATTGGCCGACAAACTGTACTCATTTTGCCAATGATTGGCACGAGTATTCAATTTATTATTTGGTTAGCAATTATCTATTTTCAATTAGCTGACTATTGGTGGTATATAGCGAGTTTTATTGTTGGTCTATCGGGTTCGAGTTATATTTCGAATTTTATTTTGAGTTTAATTATCACCGATACAACGAAAGAAGATAGTCGTTCAACGAATTTCGTTGTTTTTGAAGCGATTACAACAGCTGTTTCAGCTTTAGCCACATTTGGTATTGGTTATTATATCGATTGGCGAGGTTTTACTGATCTCTATTGGATATCCTTAGGTTTACAATTGATATCCATCGTCATTGTTATTGTTTATTTTAAAAATTCATCATTTATTATCGATGAACGAACATCACTTTTATCATCATCATCAACAACAGAAACTAGTCCATCGTCAAAAACTTGCAACAATTGTTGCATATCAATATTTAATTTTCACACATCATATGAACGTCGAAAATCGATTAGTATTCTTCTCACACTTGTCTCCTATATTTTCTATCTGTTAGCATATTCGACTTATGCATCATTTCTTTGGTTTCTACTCAATGATCCATTCAATTGGTCATCGGAAAATATCGGCAATTACACAGCTTTATCATCCATATCGAGTGCAATATTTAGTTTATTAGGAATGAAATTATTTACACGTATCGGTATGAATGATATTATGATTTGTACATTGAGCCATTTTTGTTTTACATTATCATCACTTTGGATTGCATTTTCACGATATAGTTGGAGGTCATGACAAATCTCAAATTGGAACCAATTTTTACTAAAACGATGATTTCTAATTGCTAAATTTCTGGCAGAAATTTACTTCACGAAATAATTTAGATGCAATTCAAACAGATATTTATATATG
>Ga0209915_1000543_pt1:65000-79352 | contig 79352 bp, 83 predicted proteins | sample ThiBiot_750_plan_FD_183952 | JGI IMG/M metagenome (GOLD analysis project Ga0209915, IMG submission 183952) | Wastewater bioreactor microbial communities from Cape Town, South Africa - Thiocy_cont_750_plan (SPAdes) | ecosystem: Engineered > Bioreactor > Thiocyanate-remediating >... | reverse complement strand
ATCTCCTCGTTCAATGGCTCTCAACACCCTCTCGCGTAAATCTTGGGAATAGGCTTGCATGATCATCCTCCTTTAATACACGGATATCATACACTATAATGTAAAAACTTAAATCAAAAATGCTCTAGTTCATCCAACCACGCTCCATCAAACTGAGATCCTCGCAGACGTTCATAAGCTTCTGCGCTATAGCATGTCGCAATTGCACCATTTGGCCAGGTGAGCTGCCGCTTAGTCGGTTTATAAATAAGATTTTCGATTGGTGAGTGGACAGACAACAAACCTGATACGCCTTCCACCATAACTTGCCGGACTTCTACTTCCGTTTTACCGATAAGAGCAATCCTTTGACAGAGGCCTTCGCGTACCCACTGACGAATTGTTTCTGCTCCTGTACGTGTTTTTCCAAAACCACGACCTGCAAGAATCAACCATACCCGCCAGTTGCCTTCGGGAGGAAGTTGCTTTTGCCTCGCGCACTTCTGCCAATCATAACGGGAAGCTTTGTTCTTCCTTCTTGTTTTTTCCTTTTGAAGAAGAGGCAAAAGTTTTTTAAGTAAATATAACTTATTCATTTTTCACGTATTTTCAGTATAACAAATAACTAAAGAAAAGAAAATGAATTTGATGAAATGGCCAATATTTAAAGAGGGGATGTTTAATAGGTTGTTGGATCTCCCAAACCCATATCGAGTTCGGTTTCTTCCTCAAATTCTTCAATTGTAGCTTCCGCTCTTGCAGGATCTGGAACCCAAGCAATATTAAAGAGAGCATCCCCCTGATAAACCACAGGAAGTTGCGTGTGCCCAATGACAATGCCTTCCAAGGTCGCCACCACCTCAACGTTGTTTGTTCCCAAGGGGTCTGAAATCATTCCAATGACATCTCCTTTAAGAACTTTTTTGCCTAAATTACAAGCCGACCTGAAAATTCCTGTGGTCGGCGCGCGTAACCAACGGCTGGCTGGAGCGATAACCGGAGATTTTTTTGCAGAAGTGGACTTTTCTGAAGAAATCATGCCAAGGCTTGCCATCACCCGGAATATGCCTTGTACAGCGGCACGGATTGCAAATTCATCAAAACGGAGGGCTTCTCCTCCCTCAAAAAGAAGTGTTGGAATTCCAATTTTTTCTGCCGCTCCTCGCAGGGAACCATCTCGTATTTTTGATTTCAAAATAACAGGAGGGCCAAATGCAAGTGCCATTTTCAACGTTTCTTCACTTTGAAAATCACACCGAATTTGTGGCAAGTTGATGCGATTATCTGACCCTGTGTGAAGATCAATTCCATGGGTACAGTGTTGGGCAATCTCTGTTAAGAAGGTGTTCGCAAGCTGTGCCGCTGCTGAACCTGTTTCAGATCCTGGAAAACTCCGATTTAAATCACGACGATCAGGAAGATAACGACTTTGGTTTAGCATCCCAATTAAGTTCACGACAGGCAGAGCTATAAGAGTCCCCCTCAGGTGTTTGATTTGCGGGGAGGCTAAAACTCGGCGGATCGTTTCAATACCATTAAGTTCATCACCATGAATTGTTGAACTAAGAAAGAGGCGTTTCCCATGGCGACGTCCATGAATGATGCGTAGATTTAAATTGAAAGTGGCATGATTTGGGAGCATCGAAATAGGAATGTGGACCGTTTTACGCGTACCTGGCTCGATGGTCTCTTCTCCAATTTTAAAAGGCTCTTGTATATTTTCGCTTTTCTTTTTCACGATTTAAACTCCGCCTAATTACAGAAGAATGAACCAAGTATCTAGTTTTAATATACTCTAAAGATGATAAAGAAATAGTTAATAGGATGACTATGAGTTTTATGAACGTCTAAAGGTGCTAATATTAAAAATTCATTAATATAATTTGACTTTTTAACTCAGATTTGTTAAATAACAGCATCTTTTCTTTTCATATGAGGAAGTCTATGTCCGAAGTTCTGATTGCTGGCCCTGTAGGACGCATTGAAGCCCGTTACCACCAGGCTAAAGTTCGGAATGCTCCCCTTGCTATTATTCTTCATCCCCATCCTGAACATGGGGGAACAATGAACAACAAAATAACCTATGCCTTGTTCCGTGCCTTTGTGGATCAAGGATTTAGTACTTTGCGCTTTAACTTCCGGGGTGTGGGCCGATCTGAAGGTAAATTTGATCATGGAGATGGAGAGCTGAGCGATGCTGCTGCGTGTCTTGATTGGCTTCAAGTTCAAAATTCTGAGCCCCGGCAATGTTGGGTTGCGGGCTTTTCTTTTGGGGCTTGGATCTGTATGCAGCTTCTGATGCGTCGTCCGGAACTTGATGGCTTTATTGCCATTGCACCTCCTGCAAATATGTATGATTTCACTTTCTTAGCACCATGCCCCGTGTCTGGGATGATTCTTCATGGGGGAAAGGATGAAATTGTCCCAAAAGATTCTGTGATGAAACTTGCAGCAAAGCTTTCGGCACAGCGTGGTCTTCACATCGACTATCGCGTCATTTCTGAAGCGGATCATTTTTTTGCGAACGAAGTTCCTGAGCTCATAACCCATGTGCATGAATATCTAACGACAGCGCTAAACCCTATGCCCAAAGTAGCGAACGGATGAAGAAAGCGATAATAGAAGAATAACACGAGCTCTATAACCCCGGACAGGGTTTATTATAATAAAGAAAATTCAATACGTTATCGTCATTGCGAGGAGCTTTGCTCCGAAGCAATCTAGAGAAAGCAAATAAATATTTGCACTAGATTGCTTCGTCTCCTTCGGAGGCTCGCAATGACGATTTTAGAGAATATATAAGTGCTAAGACAAACTCAAAAAAGCTTTAAAATCTCCCTCAAATCTTGCGTCGTTCTAATCTTGTAAAAAGGCACGTCCGGATATATTTCATGCAATCGTTCAAGCAGAGGTTGTACTCTTCGATCAAAGGTCCACATATACTTGATTAGGTGAGGAGGCAAGCGTTCATCGCATCCTTCGGCTCTGTCTTGAATAGATTTATTCTTGAAAAACCGTCGCTTTATAAGTCTTCCAAAACAAAGTGGACGAGAGGTACAAAAATAAAGAACAAGATCCGCCCGAGAATAACGCATTTCAAGGGACCTAATCGCATTTCCATCAATGAGCCAACGCTCTTGATTGACAAGGTCCTGTTGAAAATTTAAAAACTCTTCCTTGTCTCGCTCGACCCAATTTTCACGATAGTAATGCTTATCCAGATGATGAAGAGGAAGCTTCAGCTGATGAGCCAAATGAACAGCAAACGTTGATTTTCCTGAGCCAGGGAGACCAAAGATCATGATGCGCTGATAATTCATTAATCCTTAATATCCACGTGAATTTTAGATTGCCACGTTAGCTTAAGAGCATAAAGAATTGCAAGAACATCAATTCCTTCTTGAAGGAGGGCTCCTGCAACGGGTTGAATCATGCCAATCCCTGCAAAATACATACCGATTACGCTTAAGAGCATTCCACCCCCAGCAGTGATCAAAGCGGTCTGACGCATCAAAGCACTGATGTGGATAAACTCATCCACTTTTGCAAGAGAGCTTTCGAGAATGACAGCTCCTGCGGCTTCAGTTGTGACGATGTTCTGATGTCCAAAAGCGATACCAACGGTTGCCGCAGCAAGAGCTGGAGCATCGTTAATTCCGTCACCCATGAAAAGAGTCGGTGCTTTGGACGCCTCTTGACGAACAATTTCAACCTTTTGTTCAGGAGTTTGCCCTGCATAAATTTCCTTGATGCCCAGTTTCTTGGCAAGGTATTCAACTTCTGAGAGGCGATCCCCCGAAACAATCATGATTTTTGTAAATTGATGAATAGGGGCTAGATGGCTAATGAAGGAAAACCCTTCATGACGTAAGGTATCTCGAAAACGAAAAACGCCCGCGAGTTTGTTATTGATAAGGATGATACTTTCCATTCCGGGTTTTGGTGAGGGCAGGTAGGGGACTTGGTCAGGGTACTCACGGGTTAAGGTTTTACGACTGATAATCTGAATAGTTTTCCCATTAATCGTGCCCAATAAACCTTGACCCGGATTTTCCGAAACTCGCTTCACATTCAATAGAGTGAGGCCTGACTTTTCTGCAGCTTTCAAAACGGCTTCTGCTAAGGGATGCTTGGAAAAACGTTCCAAACTTGCTGTTTTTTGGAGTAGATGATCGTTTTTAAACGCAGGAAGGCTTACGATTTCTTCTAATTCTGCTCGGCCATAGGTCAGGGTGCCAGTTTTATCAAATATGGCTGTCTTACAGGTCGGCAGGCGTTCTAATACCACTGGATCTTTTATAATGATTCCGCGTTTTGCCGAAAGGGAAATGGCACTAATGATCGCAATTGGTATGCCAATCAGAAGAGGGCAGGGGGTTGCAATCACAAGAACAGCTAAAAAACGAACAGGTTCATCAGAAACATACCAGGCAAGTAAAGCACTGATCAAAGCAAAAGGAGCAAAAACAGCGCCAAGCTGATCACTTAACCGACGAAGTTTAGGGCGTTTTTGCTGAGATTCTTCCATCACTTTCATAATCTTGGCGTAGCGAGAATCTTGGGGAAGTTGGGTTGCTTGAATAACAAACAAGGATTCACCATTAATGGCGCCTGAAATTACTGAAACGCCAGGGGCCTTTGATACAAAATAGGGCTCACCCGTAAGATAGGATTCATCCATTGACCCATGTCCTTCCACGACAATACCATCGACCGGACATGTTTCATGCGGATAAACAACGATATAATCCCCAACTTGAATTTTATCTATCGAAATCTCTTCAATAGACTGCTTTTGTTTACGATGGGCTATGGAAGGCATGCGTTTCGCAAGGGCTTCAAGAACGGAGGAGGCCTTACCAATGGCATAAGTTTCTAATATTTCTCCACTTGCAATCATCAAAAGGACAATCGTACCTGCAAGGTATTCTCCTAAATAAACTGCCGTAATCACAGCAAGGGCTGCCAAGGAGTCGGCTCCTAAATCACGTTTAAAAAGCTTAAATAGGATTTGAAAAATAAGAGGAACGCCACAGATGATAATACCTATCAAAAGAGGGATATCTTTAGCAGGGATAGCATGTATGGGTTGAAAAGAGGCCATTCCAATTAAAAAATAGAAAACAATAGCGACCAGAAGGATGACAAGTAATCCTATTTGCCAATTGAAAAATGATCGTAAGCCTGCCATGGGTATAAGCGTTTCTTTTATTGTTTAGGAAAGGCGTACCTTAAAAGAGTTAATTTTAATATAACTAGCCTCAAGCACCGATAAGAATCCTTGGAGACTCATTGATTAAAATTATATAAATCCCGTTGTCCAGAGTTTATGGGAAGCAGAATGTATTAAGAATTTTAAAACTGTCAATTTTTTCTACAATAATTTGATGCAAATATTAGTATTGAGCTTATATAATGAAACTGAGGAACATTTTTTAGTTTTTAAATAGAAATTCTTTTTGCAAAAAAAAGGCCCTACATATGGTAGGACCTCATAAAAATTTTGATTGAATTAAGGGGTATCCTATTTTTTCGTTATTACTAGTTCTGTTAGCCAGAGAGTTCCGGATGGATCGACTTCAAATCTTCCAGAATTCGCTTCAGCTATTCTTGCCCACGTTTGTCTAGCTGCTGGAGTCTTCATTGGAGCACATGGTGTCCTGCTAGTTCTAAAAGTATAACGGACAGATTTTTCTTCATTAGGCTTACTTATACCCTTTGGACGGTATGGTTTTCCGGGTTTTTTAAATTCAAAATCTGTCTTATCAGCTTTCTCCGTTTTACCAGCAGATGCATTTTGGATTGAAATTAAAGAACAAAGAGACATTAAAAATACAATATTTTTCATAAAAATCACCATCTTGTTAACAATATTTTTTCTATAGGACATATAAAAAATGAAATCAATATAATTATTTTTATTAAAATTTAAAATAATTTTTATTAACTTTTCGAAAATTATATCTTAAATAACTGGTCTAATGTTTTTAAAATGTTTTCAATTCCGCTTAATCACTTAAAAGCCATACTGGGAGTATAAGACATTTGATAAAATGCATTTAATGGCACGTTGAATAAACGGGGTGAGGTTTTCAGGAAGTTCATCTAAGTTGAAAAACCGTACATCATCTGCCTTGTGTGGCTCTAGATTACGTATGATTCCAGAAAATTGCTGAGCCCTAAAAAACAAGTCTTGTTGATAAAAGAAAGATCCATCCGGCTGGGTATGCTTGCGATACATGGTGTGGACGAAAGTGAGATCTTCCTCTTCAATACTGATGTTTACTTCTTCAGCGGCTTCACGAATGACCGCTTGCTTTGGTGTTTCACCTTCGTGTAATCCGCCCATGGGAACAACATAGAAACCATCTTCAACGCCTGTGTTATGTCGGCGGAGACAGAGAAGACGATCCTCATTAAGAAGAACCAAAAAAACGCCAATTTTTATTTTAAATCGGCTTTTCTATTTAAAACTGATCCACATTCCCAGACATACGAATGAAGACTTCCTCCCACGTCTTTCCATAAGGGTAAAAGTCATCCCTGTTTCCACTTTCCCATTTCTTTTTCATTTCAGGCGTATCGATGATGAAATCTGGGCGGTATTTCTTACTGATCTCCCTCAAGTCCTGATGAAGCTCCGCCATAGAAGGGCGTCCCCAATACCCATTATAGATTTTGTAGATCTTTATCCTGGCTCCAGAACAAATGTATGAGGGATCATAGGATTATTTGTTGTGTCCGTATATTCCAAAATCTCAAGGTCATTTAAAATAATACGTTCTTGGTCATAGAGAAAGGGCCAATGAGCTCCAATGCCTAATCTAAGATCATTGATCAAGATTAAGTTATCACAATTAATGGTCACCATCCGCGTGAATCCAACATCACATTGTGAAGAAAATTGCACCATCTGATGAAGCTGTTGACGATCTTTTGGACAATAGATCCCCCTCCCAAGCATAAGAATCATGGGATCATTTCCTTGAAGAAGGGACAACTTTCGCTTCACCCCCGTATGATCTGGTAATTCGTAATCAGGAAGCAAGGCTCCCACTTTTATATCTGCACGCATAGTAAATTTCCTCGTTGTTCATCGAGGATCTTACCATTTTTGGGTTAAACATCCCTTAATGGGGTCATAAAGCACCAGGTATAATTGTCTAGATCTTGCAGCCGGCACATCCGGTACCCCCAAAACATATTTTCTGGAGCAGAAACGGATTGTGCCCCATGATCCAAAGCTTCCTTGTAAAATTTATCTACGTCTTCACAATAAACGCAAAGGGTAATGGGAGAGGCAATTCCACTAGTAATGGGTGATTGGAGCGGGCTTTCATACACCCCCTCTTTTCCAATCATGATCAATTGATCTTGAAAGTTAAGTTCTCCATGGATCCCACTTCCGTCTTCACCTTTCTTGAGTTCTGACAGGTTAAACAGAAATGCTTTTTGATAAAAATTAGCTGCAGAATCAACATCTTTGGCGGTCAAATAAGGAGATACCACAAAATTTGTGTGAGAACTCTTTGATTGATGGGACATATAAAAATTCCTTTCTTAAGCTTTTTCGTTACTTCATAATCTGACCAAATCCAGCATGTCCAGAATTTTTAAGAAAGCTCATTTCTTCAGGCGTGTTTTGCCGCCCTAGAATAGCATTACGATGAGGAAAGCGGCCAAAACGAAGGATAATATCATAATGTTCTAAAGCATATTTGAGTCCCTCTTTGTCTTTTAGGGATCTAAATAGTTCTATGGATTTTTTCTGATCTTCTAGATTTTCGCTATGCTGAAAGGGAAGATAAAGAAACATCTTTTCTGATGGAAGGAGATTTTTATCAAAGCCTTTGACAAGGGCCTCTTTTGCTATTTTTAGAGCTTGAGAATCAGAAGCAAAAGCCTGTGGCGTTCCTCTGTACATATTTCGCGGGAATTGATCTAAAATAATGACAAGAGCTAAAGCTCCCATGGGCGTTTTTTGAAGATCTGATAATTCTCCATTCAATGTTCTTTTATAGATTGGCTCAAATTGATTGCAAATATGCTGATCAAGTTTGGGACTGCTTTGAAACCAGAAGTCTTTTGAAAGCCCATAGTCTGGAGAGCCAGGCTCCCCAAACCAGAAGGAAAGAACACTTGAAATGATCGCTTCTGCACTCATTTAACTGTTTATGTGTTGTGTTGGCTTGTTATGGCTTTCCCATTCCTGCATACCTCCATGATAATCAATAACATTTGTATATCCTAGCTCGATAAGGCGTTTTGCAAGGTTTTTACTCGCTGGGCATTCTCCCCCTCCACAGTAAACAATAATTAACTTCTTCTTATTTGGTAGGACTTTTTCAATCATTGTTTGGTCGGAATCATAAGGGAGCCTTTCAGCGCCAATAATAAGAGCGCCATCGAAGTACTTATCTGTACGTGCATCAACAAGGGCGTGGGGTGCTTTAGAATCCAACAAGGCTTCAAGTCCTTTCATGTCAATCGTTCCCCATTGGTATGCAACAACATTTTCTTCATGAGAGGAGGAAGTAGCACAGGCAACGTGAGGAAGCAGGCTGACAGAAAGTGCAATTGCACAAGATTTTAAGATATCCATATTTTTAAATTCCTTTGTTAAATAATGTTATACTTATTTTTATATAATAGGTATTAATATGAGTTGTATCATGATTGTTTCCAAGAAAAAATTTGATTATTCTAAGCAAGATGTTTAAAATTTCTTAACAAGATTGAGGTGCAGATGAATTTTGATGTGAATGACCTCGCCCTTATCGAAGCCATCGAAGAATGTGGCTCTTTTTCTGCGGCTGCGGAAAAGCTCTATCGTACTCGCTCTGCTATTACTCAGCATGTCCAAAAGCTTGAAGATCAACTTGGATTTCAAATTTTTAATCGAAATGAATATCGTCCCTCATTAACTCCTGAAGGGAGGCTCTTTCTTGAACGGGGGCGTCCTCTCCTCAGGAACTTCGAACGACTGAAAGCTGAAGTTCAACATATTAGGCAAGGCTGGGAATCTGAATTTACAATAGCCATTGATGATGTTCTTGCTATTGAAGCTCTATTTTCTTTGATTGAAGACTTCCGAAAAGTGGCTCCACAAGTGACGATTCGAATTCTTCGTGAGGTATTAAATGGGTGCTGGGATGCCCTGCTGGAAAATAGAGCAAGCCTTGTGATTGGCGCTACAGGGGAACCCCCTCTTGATCTCATTTGTGGTCAACAAACACTTGGCTCTGTGGAATTCGTTTTTGCTGTTGGGAAAGATCACCCCCTTGCAAATAAAACGATACCTCTTCTCCCTGAAGATCTTATGACCTTCCCAACTATTATTGTTTCTGATACCTCTCAAATTGTACTAAAGCGTTCATCTGGAGTTATTTCTCATCAGCCCAGAATTATTGTACCCACAATGGATGCCAAAATCCGAGCTCAAGTTTTGGGATTGGGGGTAGGGTACCTTCCCCGTCCTCGCATTCTCCATCTGCTTAAGACAGGCGAATTGATAGAGCTTACACTTACTCATCAAGCGAAAAAAAAGGGGCATTTTAATATTGCGTGGCAAATTGATTCAGAAAGCCCAGTTCTTGACTGGTTTTTGGAGGCCCTAGAGCCTAAAGAGGTGAGACGATGGTTGTTAGAGGGAGCTTAATAACATTTTAATATTTTTAGTTTAAATTAAAGACTCCCTCTGATGAAATAAAAGGAGAGTCTTATGAAAGTGTTCGCAAGTGTAACTCTCTACTTAGGATTTTCTTTGTTGGCAGGGCAGGGAGGTAAAGCCCAGATGCCGGATTGTCCTCCAAAATGTTATCCCTTAGACAGCGGAGAGGTTGCAAGAATTTTTGAAAATTCACAAAGTCCTCTCTATGATGGTCAATTCAAGTGGATTGTTGACAAGGTAGGGCAGGGGTTCATTTGTTTGGACTATTGTCCTTCTGGTGAATACGAGGTAAGCAACGGTGTTTTTAATGGTGAGAAATGCACTTATAAAATTACAAATACCGCCCAAGCAGATATGATTGGTCGAACAACGTATATTGTCCTCAGACGCATTCCTGAGGAGGCTTCATCTAAGCCTCGCTGTTTCCGTATGGGAAAGTCCTCTTAGCTTAATATTAAGAAATAAATGGTATGCTTTCATATAATTTAATCCTAAGGAGCTCAGACCATGAAAGCAGCACAAATTAATAAATATGGATCTACGGATGGCATTGAAATTAATACAAATACTCAAAAACCTTCTCCTTCAGTAGGGCACCTTGTTATCGAAGTGCATGCAGCAGGTGTAAATCCTATCGACTGGAAAATTTGCGAAGGCCTTCGTAAAGAAAGATTAGATCTAAAGTTCCCAATCACTTTAGGAATGGATTTTTCTGGTGTGGTTACGGAAGTGGGTGAGAGGGTCTCAGGTTTCAAAAAAGGGGACCAGGTTTATGGGCAATCCAGTGTTTTTAATGGTGAGCCAGGCACCTTCGCTGAATTTGTTTTTGTCGATCAGGAACGTACTGCACTAAAACCTACGAAAATTAATTATATAGAAGCTGCTGCTGTGCCACTTGCAGCCGTAAGTGCTTGGCAAGGACTTGTCGACCATATGGGGCTTTCCAAGGGTCAAAAGATTCTTATCCATGGGGGAGCTGGGGGTATCGGTAGCTTTGCTATTCCCCTCGCCAAATACCTAGGAGCTTATGTGGCAACGACGGTGAGTGCAGAAAATAAGCAACACGTTAAAGATTTAGGCGCCGATGAGGTGATTGACTACAAAAACCAGTCCTTCGATGAGATCTTGCGTGATTACGATGCTGTTTTCGACACAGTTGGAGGTGAGACCTATGTAAAGTCTTTTAAGATCCTCAAGAATGGGGGCACCATCGTTTCTATGTTGGAACAACCTCGACCTGAACTCATGGCAAAAAACAATGTGAAAGCGATAGCTGAATTCACGGACGTTAACAGTGAGCGTTTGGCTAAAGTGGCTGATCTTATTGATAAGGGTATTCTTAAAATCCAGGTTGATAAAACCTTTCCATTAGACAAAGCAAGTGAAGCTCTTCTCTATTTGAAAACTGGCCATCCCCGGGGGAAGGTTGTCTTAAAAATCAAAGAGTAAGATTAAGAAATATTTAACTTCTTCATGATAAGAACGTCTAAGGGTTTACCAAAGAAAGAATAGTGATGACCTTAAAACTCAAAAGTCATAAAATCACGGGGTTTGTTTTCGGGATAGCTTTTCTCGTTTTCAATAGTTCTCCGTCTTTATCAGAGAATGGGTGGCTTTGTTATCGGAATCCGGTACCTGGGTGGACACCATGCGTGTGCACGCACACGCCGGGAGTCCCGCTTTGCTTTTGGTCGAGTGAACCAACGTGCTCTCCATGCGATCCTTCAACAATATGCCACGTAGCTTGTCCAGGTGAATTTTGTAATCTTCATAAAGGATGTACGGTATGGGCGAATAAATCAACGAGGTGTTCGTCACCTAAGGCAACTTCTCGGAATTTTGAGAACTTATGTGATGGATTGATTAGGGGTTAGAAGTAAGAATTTTGTTCATAGAATCTAGTATCTTTTGTTAGCAATTGGCTAGTTTATTCCTTCCCAATCGCTATTTTCTGGATTGCTTCGTCCTTTTGGGGTTCGCAATGACGCTCAACAGTTTGAAAATATGAGTGAGAAATTGTGACTCGTATCATTAAATTGATTCGAGAAAGACGGTTTAGAAGTTAGTAATTTGTAATGAGAATTAGAACGCTTTTCTAATAACTAACTCCTAACAACCAATTATACTACCTAAGAGGCAGAAAGCTGGCGGGGACCTACTCTTCCGTGGCTTAAGCCAAAGTACCATCGGCGCGGAGGACTTTCAGGGTCGAGTTCGGGATGGGATCGTCTGTGGATTCCTCGCAATACCCACCAGCTTTCTGCACCTTCGGTGCTGAAAGCAGTGTAGCAGAGATCAGTATAGCAGTGTAACAGAATTCATGAATTTGAAGCTCTTAAGCTCTACTCCTCATTTCTTTCTGCTTTTCTGCAACACTGCTCTTACTGAAGGCGCCCTGCGGGGCGCCGCTGATAATCAACTGAATGCGAATCAAGCCAATCGAGCGATTAGTACCGGTTAGCTTCAAGGCTTACGCCTCTTCCACACCCGGCCTATCGACGTGGTGGTCGACCACGGCTCTTATGCGAGAACTAGTTTTGAGGTGGGTTTCCCGCTTAGATGCTTTCAGCGGTTATCCCGTCCGTACATAGCTACCCAGCGCTGCAGCTGGCGCCACAACTGGTACACCAGAGGTACGTCCATCCCGGTCCTCTCGTACTAAGGACAGATCCTCTCAATTCTCAAACACCCACGGCAGATAGGGACCGAACTGTCTCACGACGTTCTGAACCCAGCTCACGTACCACTTTAATTGGCGAACAGCCAAACCCTTGGGACCTGCTTCAGCCCCAGGATGTGATGAGCCGACATCGAGGTGCCAAACCTCCCCGTCGATGTGGACTCTTGGGGGAGATCAGCCTGTTATCCCCGGCGTACCTTTTATTCGTTGAGCGATGGCCCTTCCACAGGGAAACCACCGGATCACTATGACCGACTTTCGTCTCTGTTTGATCTGTCGATCTTACAGTCAGGCGAGCTTATGCCATTGCACTCCACAGCTGATTTCCGACCAGCTTGAGCTCACCATCGCGCGCCTCCGTTACTCTTTAGGAGGCGACCGCCCCAGTCAAACTACCCACCATGCAGGGTCCCGGATCTGGATCACAGATCTCGGTTAGATATCAAGAGAATCAAGGGTGGTATTTCAAGGGTGCCTCCACTCCGGCTGGCGCCGAAGCTTCAAAGGCTCCCACCTATCCTACACATGATGCTCCTAATACCACTGCAAAGTTGTAGTAAAGGTGCACGGGGTCTTTCCGTCTGACCGCGGGTACTCCGTATCTTCACGGAGAATCCAATTTCACTGAGTTGATGTTGGAGACAGCGGGGAAGTCGTTACGCCATTCGTGCAGGTCGGAACTTACCCGACAAGGAATTTCGCTACCTTAGGACCGTTATAGTTACGGCCGCCGTTTACTGGGGCTTCAATTCAATGCTTGCACATCTCCTTTTAACCTTCCAGCACCGGGCAGGCGTCAGACCATATACGTCGATTTTCATCTTTGCATAGTCCTGTGTTTTAGGTAAACAGTCGCTACCCCCTAGTTTGTGTCACCCCTTCAGGGTTGCCCCCAAAAAGGTACCTCTTCTCCCGAAGTTACGAGGTCAATTTGCCGAGTTCCTTCAACATCATTCTCTCAAGCGCCTGAGTATACTCTACTCGTCCACCAGTGTCGGTTTCGGGTACGGTCTTATTGCTGGAGCTATTTCCTGGAAGTCCTAGCGTGCCTCTCTCAATCCAATAAGAGGAAACACATTTCGGCCTTCGTCACTACCAGCAGGTTCAGGAATATTCACCTGATTCCCATCGACTACGACTTTCGTCCTCGCCTTAGGGGCCGACTAACCCTGCGCGGATTACCCTTGCGCAGGAACCCTTGGACTTACGGCGGGAGTGTCTCTCACACTCCTTTACGTTACTCATGTCAGCATTCTCGCTTCCGATACCTCCAGCAAACCTTACGGTTCACCTTCAACGGCTTACGGAACGCTCCGCTACCACTTCAAAAGCCCGAAGGCTTTTGAAATCCGCATCTTCGGTGTATGACTTTAGCCCCGTTACATTTTCGGCGCAGGCTAGCTTAACTAGACCAGTGAGCTATTACGCTTTCTTTAAAGGATGGCTGCTTCTAAGCCAACCTCCTGGCTGTCTTGGCCTTCCCACATCCTTTCCCACTTAGCCATAACTTGGGGACCTTAGATGGCGGTCAGGGCTGTTTCCCTCTCGACGATGGACCTTAGCACCCACCGTCTGTCTGCCGTTCTGCACTCATCGGTATTCGGAGTTTGGTTAGGTTTGGTAAGGATCGCTCCCCCCTAGCCCATCCAGTGCTCTACCCCCGATGGTGATCAAACGACGCACTACCTCAATAGTTTTCGCGGAGAACCAGCTATTTCCGGGTTTGATTGGCCTTTCACCCCTAATCACAGATCATCCACAGCTTTTGCAACAGCATATGGTTCGGCCCTCCAGTGCGTGTTACCGCACCTTCAGCCTGTCCATGACTAGATCACCCGGTTTCGGGTCTAATCCATGTAACTTAGTCGCCCTATTCAGACTCGCTTTCGCTACGCCTACACCTATCGGCTTAAGCTTGCTACATAGACTAACTCGCTGACCCATTATACAAGAGGTACGCCGTCACGATTCAAGTTTCCGAAGATTCTTGATCGCTCCGACTGCTTGTAGGCATTCTGTTTCA
>Ga0209915_1000543_pt1:0-60000 | contig 79352 bp, 83 predicted proteins | sample ThiBiot_750_plan_FD_183952 | JGI IMG/M metagenome (GOLD analysis project Ga0209915, IMG submission 183952) | Wastewater bioreactor microbial communities from Cape Town, South Africa - Thiocy_cont_750_plan (SPAdes) | ecosystem: Engineered > Bioreactor > Thiocyanate-remediating >... | reverse complement strand
CACTTTTACCTTATCACAGACAAAGAAAACAGCGTCTCCTCCTTGTATGCCCGTTAGGGTATACAGTTTTTGAAGACGATCCTCGTCTAAGAACTTGGCGATGGGGCCTTTAGCACCTTCCTGGCTCAAAACAATATAGCCAAGACCACCAGCACCTTGCTCACGAGCCCAGTCATTCATTTTGTCAAAAAAACTACGGGGACTGGCTGCAGTGCTAGGGGCGGGAATCGCCCTAACCACAGCTCCATTTTCAATGGCTTTTGAAAATAAGCCAAAATCTGAACCACGGAAAACATCCGTCACGTCGCTGATGACAAGAGGGTTTCGTAGATCAGGTTTATCTGTTCCATACTTGAGCATAGATTCGGCATAGGGAATGCGAGGGAAGGGAAGGGAGTTAACGGTTTTCCCCGTACCAAACTCAACGAAAACCTCATAAAGAACAGGTTCGATGGCTGCAAAAACATCTTCCTGGGTCACAAAGGACATTTCAAAGTCGAGCTGATAAAACTCACCTGGAGAGCGATCTGCGCGCGCATCCTCGTCACGAAAACAGGGGGCAATTTGGAAATACTTATCAAATCCAGCGACCATAAGGAGTTGCTTGAATTGTTGAGGGGCTTGAGGAAGAGCATAAAACTTACCCGGATAGAGGCGGCTGGGAACCAAATAATCGCGAGCCCCTTCAGGTGAACTGGCTGTTAATATGGGGGTTTGGAATTCTAAAAAGCCTTGATTGATCATTTTTTTGCGTAATGAAGCAATAACTTGACTGCGCAAGACCATGTTGGCATGCATCTTCTCGCGTCTTAAGTCCAAAAAGCGGTATTTAAGCCGCGTTTCTTCGGGAAATTCGGCATTACTGTTGACTTGAAGAGGAAGAATATCTGCCCTTGATTGAACGGTTATTTCATCAATAACGACTTCAATTTCTCCTGTTGCCATATGGGAATTTGCCGTTTCAGGTGTTCTTTCGACAACACGGCCGACCACCGTTATAACACTTTCAAGTTTAATACTTTCAGCTTCCCGAAAATATGGGCTTTCCGTATCAATCACGCATTGGGTAATTCCATAATGATCCCTGAGGTCAATGAAGAGAAGTTGTCCATGATCTCGTTTTCGATGGACCCACCCAGAAAGGCGGACTATTTCTTTTGTGTTTCCTAGGCGTAAGGCCCCACAGGTATGTGTACGATAAGGATTTAACATGGCTCTACTCTTGTTGACGAATTTCAGTTTTATAGTCCTAAAGATTCTGAGTCTCTTGTCAAGACTCGCGTTCAATGATAACGAGAATGGATGACTTTAATTACAAAAACATCAGATCTAAAGGCCTTTTGCGAACGAGCCGCAAAATCGCCCTATATTATGGTAGATACGGAGTTTGTCAGAGAAACAACCTATTGGCCTCAGCTATGTCTTATCCAAGTTGGACTGGCCGATGAGGCCGTGGCGATTGATCCCTTGGTGAAAGAAATGGATCTCCAACCCTTTTTTGATCTTTTGCAAAATCAACATGTCATCAAAGTCTTCCATTCCGGGCGCCAAGATGTTGAAATTTTTTATCATTTGACGGGGCAAATTCCAAAACCCCTTTTTGATACACAAATTGCAGGAATGGTTTGTGGTTTCGGAGAATCGGTGGGCTATGACGTTCTTGTTCAAAAATACGCCAAGGTATCTATTGATAAATCCTCTCGCTACACCCATTGGGCTCAACGCCCCTTAACGGAGAAACAGCTGACTTACGCTTTGGGGGATGTCATACATCTACGCATTATCTATGAAAAGCTCTATGCGAGGATTCTGGAAGAAGATCGGCTCCATTGGCTCCAAGAAGAGGTAGACATCCTTACGGACCCCAGAACGTACATGATTGATCCCTATGACGTTTGGCAAAAGATCAGAGTTCGTACGCCAAGACCACGTATGCTCGCCATTTTAAGGGAGATCGCAGCTTGGAGAGAAATTACAGCTCAAAAGCGAAATATTCCACGAGGACGTATGGTACGGGATGAAGTCATGATTGAGCTTGCAGCGGCCTCTCCACGCACCGCTTCTGAACTGGGGCGGATGCGTGGACTTTCTTCCTCTTTCATAGAAGGGAAGGACGGGAAAATTGTGTTGGAGCTTATTGAAAAAGCTCATGCCTTGCCGCTTGAAGATTGTCCGCAAGTCAAAAAGGAAGGGGCTTCTCCTCCTGGAGCATCTGCATTGATGGAAATGCTACGGCTTCTTTTGAAAATTAAGGCTGAAAAATATCACGTCGCTCCGAAATTGATAGCCACAAGTGCTGATTTAGAAACGATTGCTCGTTCTCCCGATCCCCAAGTGCCCGCCCTAGAGGGATGGCGACGAGAGGTCTTTGGAAATGCAGCTTTGGCTTTAAAGACGGGAAAAGTTGCAATTGGAATCAAAAATCATAAGATTACTTTGATACCGTTAGAATAAACCAAAGAACTGTGATTTAAAGCTTTGGGTATTTGGCTTTAACGATTGTGTACTTTATTTGTCCTCCTCTATCCCAAGCTGTGGGGATGGGGTAGGGGACATCTTCTTGAACTTCTATTTCATTAAAGAACTGCTCAAAAACCCGCACTGTTTGTGGAATATGAACCTCTCTATAAACTGCGTTTAGAATATTTTCTTTTTTAGACCCTTCTATAAGAGATTGCTTCCATAGTTCGTGATCATCTAGATACAAAGCATTAATCGATGGGAGGGCGAGTTCTCTTAGCTTAAGGAGAAAGGCTCTTTCCTTAAAATTTTCTTCACCGACTGATTGTGGACTATAAGGCATCATCTCCCTATATTTATCAGTCAACTCTTTAAATTTCTCAAGAAATACAGGGTCTTCTTTTTCTTCTACTGTAACCCCAATCTTTGGAAGTTTTACATATCTAGGTAATGCATCTAAAGAATAGTCAGCTACGTTAAGTACTTTTGCTTCTTTTAAAATATCTCCTCTATCATAAAGAGGTGTTCCTTTATATGCCTGATCAGGGGTATTTGCTGGATTGAAAATGAATTGCCCCGTTTCCTTTAAGAGAGCTACCAATGCTCTTAAATGATTTGAATTCCAAATCATAAATTTTGAAGTTGCGTCCGAGAAAACTGCTTCGTCCAATGATCTTCCCAATCGAGTTGCTAAAAACTGAAGTAACTCTACGTCATTGAAATTTCCTTGGATGTGAGGCCTTCCACTTGGGTCATGCTCAAACTCATCGAAATAAATCCAACTTTCGTCGGAGTGAAGCTTAGTTTCAGTATTTCTCTCACCAAAAACCAGTTTAACAGGAAGCTCTACTCCTTTTCTTTCTGTTATAAAAGACTCAACTTTTTTAACTTGTTTAAGAAGTGTTTTTGATCGAATAATTTTATTTTTAGCTTTGTTATAAAGTTGAATAGATTCTTCAATTTGTTCTGACTGTTCTTTTGCATTCAATGTCTTAAAAGCTGATGTAAGAGCTTTTATTTGTTCTTCTCGAGCTTCAGAATACCCAGGAATTTGAAGTAGATCTTTGTGTTTCTTTGTTGAAATAATTTTCTCAAGTTTAAGTTGGCGTTTTTGTAAACTGTGACCTGCCTCTTCGGGAGATAATTTTAAGATTTCTTCAATATCGAATCCTGCTTTTAGGTGAGATACACTTAATAAAAAAGACACGGTGAGAACAAGAAAAGACGATTTCATCAATAACTCCAAAAAATAAAATGCGTTTATAAGAAAACATAGTCATCATTATAAAATTATGCAATAGATAACATAACTTCAGCTTTGGATAAGGAGTCATGCAAACCTACTTATCAATTTTAGAGATAATGTCATCCTTGGCAAGAAATGCTAATGCCCGCTTCGCTTGGCAAACCCCCGCTTATGTAATTAGGAACAATTTATCCTATAAGGATAAACGGGGGCAAGGATGACACGGAGAAGGAAAAAATAATGTTTTTTCTCAATGAGTTACATAGAAATAACCGATTTTTTTATCCAAAGCTAGAGTTAACAAAAAAAATTATCTGTTCTTTAGATTCACTAGCTCAAAGGATTGCGACGAGAGGTCTTTGGAAACGCAGCTTTGGCTTTAAAGACAGGGAAGGTCGCCATTGGGATCAAAAATAATAAGATTACTTTGATACCTTTAGAATAGTTCAAGGTTCTCTATTTTTTTAATTATTCGCACGAAAGGGGCTACGCCTCTTCGCGGGGCTCGCTGGAATTAAAGCTACTTTTACTTTTGAGCGATTAAAGACTTCAAAGTAATTTTCTAGACCACGCCTCTCCTCTTCCACTTTTTGAGCTATAGATAACTCATTAATATTCGATTTTAATATTGTATAAATCTGGTTAAGAATATAATATTTCTCTTGAATAATATCGGATATTTGATTTGAGTTCATGTCTCCTTCCTCTGTATTTTCTTTGCCTATATAATTAAACAAAAGTTCCTCGTATTCGATTCCAGCTTTCTGATGCCCGAGATATTTACTTACACCTAAGGATATAATGGATTGTTCCATAGCATTATCGCAAATCAGTGGAGCAAAAGGAGCTTTTTTTTCATCAACATCTCCCCCGGATTCTATGAAATCTTTAGAATGAGCCTTCTTTCTCATTCCTTTTTGATAAAAATGTTCTGCCTTATCTTGTCGACTCGGATTAGCACAACAGACAAGCCACCTCAAACATGATGTAGCAATTTCTTCGCCATCCTGATCTCTCATGCCAGCGTTTAGGTTTGAAATAGCAGAAATTGAAACAAATATGGCTAACAATAGGGTTAATTTTTCTTTCTTTTTCATAAAACCTCTTATTTTTTCGATTAGATTAACCTCCCAAAGAGATATTATGAGTGTAATAAGGACTATTTAAAAATGCAATCTTTATATTTTATTAAAATTTTAGAATTTCTAAAAATGAGGAATTATCTTAAAACTTCGCTCAACCTCTCTTTTGATAAAGACCTGTCAGGGTCACGACATCCAGGATATGGTCCTCTATTGCCTTCAAAAGCTCTTTATTCGTTGCCCCTTTCTTAAGAGGTACAATGGCGTCCAGTGCATAAAGATTAAAATGATAATGATGGACGCCTTGAGGAGGGTTTGGGCCATTATAGCCTAAGTTTCCAAAACTATTCGTCCCGGGAAGAACGCTTGATGGAAGGTTTTTTCCTCCTTCATCAATATGAGTGAGCGTCGCTGGAATGTTGTAGAGGACCCAATGAACCCACCCATTGGGTGCATCAGGATCATCACTAATGAGAGCTAGTGAACGTGTTCCTTTTGGAATATTCTTCCAAGCGAGAGGAGGGGAAACATCCTTCCCTTCCGCTGTATATTCAGGAGGGATAAATTTACTGTCTTGAAAGGCTGAGCTTGTCATTTCTAGGTGAGAGGTCCTCTGATCCAATAGATCCTCTGCAAGAAGATTAAATGAAGAAACGGCGATCAGAAGAGCTACGGTTAAAGCTAAATAAAATAAGCGATAGGGACGTCTGATCATTTTAATCTCTCCTGTTTTAATCTTAATTTTTCTCAACATTCAATTTATGACATAAACTCACATCTAAGGATTTACATGATAATAATTAAAATTTCCTCAACGCATATCATATTTTTAGAAAGCCAAATTGTACTCTTTACAAAAGCGAATGTATAACATTCGTCACAACACCCCAAATGGCAAAGTGATCCTCTTCGGTAACTTTAATATCAGGGTAATCATCGTTCTCAGCACACAGGAAAAGCCTGTTTTTAAATTTCTCAAGACGTTTAACGGTCATCTCTCCATTTAAAAGGGCTATAACAATTTTTCCATAAGTGGGACTGAGGGATCGATCCACAACAAGCATATCCCCAGGAAATATGCCAACATTGGTCATTGAATCTCCCGTTACACGAACAAAGAATGTTGTCGCTTTGTGGGGAAGGAGATAGTCGTTCAGATCGAGACTACCCTCACTATATTCATCAGTGGGTGAGGGGAACCCTGCTTGGACACGTGATTCAAAAAGAGGGACCTGTATGGGTGAAGAAACTTTCCCCACAAAAATACCACTTATATCCATGGGACCAAACAGCTTAAGTCTTCTCTTTTCCTTAAAGGGTTGACGTTGACTCAACAAACCAAAGGGACGGTTAGGAACAGAGGTACTTTTTAACGATTCAAGATGTATCATAATATTTATCCTTATGTGACACTTTGGCAGAAGTTTTTATTCTTGTACAGAAATAAGAAACGAATGGGAAGAGATAACTTTTATAAAATGGATAAATCAAGGATTTGCTCACATGAACATATCATCATAGCAATCTAAAAAACGATCCTATTTTCCATAATATATATTATGCGTCTTAACTTATGGTATCTCTCCTAAGCATACTTCTTCGGCCATTAGTGATCTTTCGCAAGGATGACAAACGAATTGATGTACTCTATCATGCATGAGTAACTCACAAAATTGTCAGTTATCAAGGGCGTGGATAGAAGGCGTTTTCAAAATTGTAGGTTGAGGCCTCTTGATATATCATTAAAAAGGTTATGTGAGGTGGAAGATGAGTAAAACGACACCATTTAAAAAAATTGCGGAAGAATGGAAGAAAGATCCAGAATACAGACAAGAATATGAAAATCTCAAGTCCGAATTCGAGGTCGCTCGTGAGTTAATTCATGCAAGAGCACACCTGACCCACACCCAAGTAGCCAAACGAATGGGAACAACTCAGTCTGTTATTGCACGGCTAGAAAGTGGTGCAAAATCTGTAAATCTTAGAACTCTAAAGAAATATGCTATGGCTACTGATAGTCATCTACATATAAAATTATCTTCCCATTAAATTAAAAACCGCTGATATCTACTATATTTTGTTCAAACTTTTAAGCGCCTAGGATACCGCTTCGAATCTTCCTCATGAATTTGCTGCATATGATCTTGAAAAGATTGAGCATTTGTAAAGGAAAGAACCTCCGCGTCCTTATGATCAATCGTGAGAATTCCGTTTAAGTGATCCATTTCGTGCTGAAAAACTTTCGCGGCAAAACCATCAAGAACATCTTCTACCACTTCTCCATCTTTAGTTTGGTAAATAACCTTTATTTTTTCCCAACGCTTGAGTTTTGCACACCGAAGAGGTTCTGAAAAACACGCTTCATACCCTTCAATTGTCCTATCACCTATGGGCTCGAACGAAGGATTAATGACGATTCTTAAACTCTCCGTTGTTCGATCAGGAGTATAAATAAAGATTGGATGGTTAATCCCAATTTGAGGAGCTGCAAGCCCCGCCCCTCCCCGCAAAACGTTTTCGCGAATGTCCAACAATCTCTGAACGGTTGCGTGTGTCGAGTCCCATTCATCCATCATGATAGGGCGTGTTCGCTGACGAAGGACGTTTGTTGGATCTTTATCACAGGTTACAATTCCTTCGTATTCTTGAGATGCAAAACCTGACATATCTCCCTACCCTTTCAAGATTGATCCCTATTGGTAAGAAAAAATATAGGGTGAGATGGCAAAAAACAAGTGAACTTCATTCAGAATTCATATAAACTATAAAAAATTGAGGCACTATCTAATGAAAAAATATTTTCTCTTTCTCATCATCTGCTTAGTACCAACTTCCCTCTTTGGAAAAAGCATTACAAATCAAGAGCTTTTATCGACCTGTAAAGATAAATCTACGGAATCTCAGAACTTTTGTTATGGCTTCATTATCAGTGCAGCCAATGCGGCGCAATTTTATCGAAATATTGTCGATGTTGAACATGAATTTATAAAAATATGTTTTCCAGCTAATATTTCAAATAAAGAAATTGTTGATATTTTTATTGCGTGGGCTGAAAAAAACCTCTCTGTCTTAGAGAGTCCAGCTTTTATAGGGGTTTCAACCTCATTCTCAAAAAAATATAGCTGCTCCACAGAAAAAGAGGAAAAGGATCAAAAAGAGGATAAAAGGGAAAGTCAGCTAGAGAACACAAAGGATTCTTTGTAATGGCTATAATGCTAACTTAAAAGAAGCATCAATCACCAAAAATGGAAAAGTCATTAATGAACTTAAGTTTCTAGATTGCTTTGTCGCTACGTTCCGCGCAATGACGATTCCCCCACTCCGTCATTGCGAGAGGTTTTTGCCCCGAAGCAATCAAGTCTTTTTAAGTTCATGAGGAGGGAACTTTGAGGCAAATTTTAAATAAACCTTTATGGGCCCTAGGCCTTATGTCAGGAACATCTGCGGATGGAATCGACGCTGCCCTTATTCAAACGGATGGAATAACAGTTAACGCCTTTGGCCCTACGCATTATGTCCCTTATCCTAAAACATTACGGAATCAAATTCTCAAAGCCTATGGGCGACCACCAGGTTCCGAAGAGACCCTCCTCGAAAGAGTTATTACCGAGCACCACGCTGACGTTATTTTTGCCTTATTAGAAAAAGCCCAACTAACACCTTCTGAAGTGGATCTCGTTGGTTTTCATGGACAAACCCTTTTTCACAAGCCTCCTCGTCAAAAAGGTGAAATTGGAGAAACCCACATTATTGCAGATGGCCCTCTCCTCGCTTCTCTCACAGATATTCCTGTCATCGACCAATTTCGCCTCAATGATGTGGCTCATGGGGGACAGGGCGCTCCTCTCGTTCCTATCTTTCATCAAGCTTTGTCTCAAGATTTACCCAAGCCCATTGCTATTCTTAATATCGGAGGTGTGGCCAATGTAACCTGGATAGGTGCTGAGGAAGGCGAAATGCTAGCCTTTGATACAGGGCCAGGAAACGGGTTGATCGATGATTGGGTTAGGGAAAACAGAGGACTTTCTTGGGATGAGGGAGGAAAAATTGCTGCAATGGGCCAAGTGAATGGTACAATTTTAACTCAGTGGCTTTCTCACCCTTACTTTACCCAAGAACCCCCTAAGGCGTTAGATCGCAAAACATTTGTAGATTGCTTGGAAGATGTCAGATCTCTTCCTTTTGAAGATGGTGTGGCAACTTTAACCGCTTTTACCGTTGCCTGCTTAGAAAAAGCAACCGAGCATTTCCCTCAAAAACCATTGCTCTGGCTCGTTGCTGGCGGAGGAGCCCACAATCCTACCCTCCTTCAAATGATAGAAGAACGTCTTAATGCTCAAGTGAAAAAGGCTTCTGATAAGGGATGGAATGGAGATGCACTAGAAGCCCAAGCCTTTGGTTTTTTAGCCGTAAGGTCCCTTAGAAACCTTCCCCTCACCTTCCCTGGAACAACGGGTGCTCCTGCTCCTCTGAGCGGGGGACGAGTGAGTAGGCCTTTTAATAAAGACTTACCAACTTCCATTTTAAATTTCGAAGGAGAAAAAGATATAAAGTCTTTTGAATCATTTCGTGAGGAGCTCGGTCCAGATCAACGTCCTACCTTTTTAGATGAAGGCGGTGCAATCCTTAAGTAATTCGTCATCCCCCCAGCGTCAATCCCGCGAAAGCGGGAACCTAGGAAAAATATTTAAAAACAGAAGCTTATATGAATTTTTTTGCTAAAGAAGCTACAAACGCAAAAAATATTTTTATTTCAAATACCTTCCTGGGTTCCTGCTTCTGCGCACAAGTGTCCGGGGAAAATACGAAATGCAAAAAAAAGTGTCCTTAAGTTCTGGGTTGCTTCGGAGCAAAGCTCCTCGCAAAGACGAACTGGTGGCACATTCGTTGCTAATCCCCAACCGTCCCCCGGTTCAAGCCGGGGGCTAAAGTTTGCGACCCCCGTGAAAACGAGGGGAAGCAATCCAGACTTTTTTGAGAGAGTTTAAGAAATTCGACTTTTTAAGTTTATAATCAGCCTATCTTTCTCTAAGAGAAGGAATACTTAATCTTTTCAATAGCACTCCACACTTTCCCCGGACACTTGTGCGCGAAAGCGGGAATGACGAAACGGGGGCATAAAACATGGCCGTTTATTTAAGGATTGGTGAAATCCTTAAAACTCACCCCTACACAATCCTTCTCACCCTTCTTTAAGGCCTCCTCAATTAAGGCAACGCTCTCATCAAGGCCATATAGAGCAATAAAAGATCCCATGCGCGGGCCTTCGTCTTGTCCCAGGAGAATCTGGTAAAGGGCCTTAAACCAATCTCTTAAGTTTGTATAATTGTGCCGTTTTCCCACTTCAAAGACTTCTGTTTGAATTGCATCTTGATCTTTCGGTAACCCCTTTAAGCTTTGAGCGAGATCTTCAAGAGCCTTCCGCTCCTCTGGCGTGGGGACGCGATAATGCTTGTGAGGCTTTACAAAGTCGCGATAATAGGCAATTGCATAGCCCACAAGACGATCGACTATTGGCATGGTCTCTGGTTTTGCATTTGGGGCATATCGACTAATAAATCCCCATAATACAGTTTTGTCTTCCGTATTTGTGACGCTCGCCAAGTTGAGCAAAATTCCAAAACTTAAGGGAAGCTCTTCCTTTGGTGGTTTGCTATTATGTACATGCCAAGCAGGGTTATTCAATTGTTGGTCTAATGGTTGCTCAGGGAATTTCTCCAAAAAGCTTAAATACTCATCAACGGCTCTTGGAATCACATCGAAATAAAGGCGTTTTGCTTTCCGAGGCGATTGGTACATGTAGTAGGCGAGACTTTCTTCGGGAGCATACTGCAGCCATTCTTCAATCGTCAGGCCGTTACCTTTCGATTTTGAAATTTTTGTTCCATCTGCATCCAAAAACAGCTCATAGTTAAATCCTTCGGGAGGCTTGCGTCCGAGAATTTTACAAACTTGGCTTGAAAGTCTAACGGAATCAATAAGATCCTTCCCAGACATCTCATAATCAACATCAAAGGCAGCCCACCTCATCCCCCAATCTACTTTCCATTGGAGCTTACAATGGCCACCTGTTACAGGGGTTTCGATATGCTTTCCATCGTCCCGTTTGTAGACAACCGTCCCTGCCTTTTCATTGCGCTCAACAATGGGGACTTGTAAAACCTGCCCCGTTTCAGCAGAAACCGGTAAAAATGGACTGTAGGTTGCACGTCTTTCGTCCCTGAGTGTTGGTAAAATAACGTTCATGATCGCATCGTAGTGGGACAAAACAGATAGCAACATGGTATCAAAACGGCCTGTAGTATAGCAATCTGTTGAACTTACAAACTCGTAATCAAACCCAAAGACATCCAAAAAGGCTTTTAGGCGCGCATTGTTGTGATGACCAAAACTCTCATGGGTTCCAAAGGGATCAGGAACGCGAGTTAAAGGCTTTCCGAGGTGTTCTCTTACCATTTCAGGATTAGGAATATTATCCGGCACTTTTCTCATGCCATCCATATCATCCGAAAAAGCGTAAAGTATTGTTGGAATATCAAAAAGAAGGGAAAAAGCTTGGCGAACCATGGTTGTGCGAACAACTTCGCCAAAGGTGCCTATGTGGGGAAGACCTGAAGGACCATATCCAGTCTCGAACAATACATAGCCTTTGGGAGGTGTTTTACCTCCTAAGCGATTGAGAATTTTGCGTGCTTCCTCAAAGGGCCAGGCCGTGGAGGTTTGAGCCAATGATCGTATGTCTTCCATGTTTGAACCTTTAACAACATTACTTCCTTAGTTGTTACCTATTTTCTCAAAGAAATAAAGAGAAATGAACCAGGACAAATAGGAAACATTGTTCATCTCGTTATTGACCAGAGCGGCGATCTAGATCAGGTTTTAAAAAATGAGAGGATTAAAACCTCTCAGGAAAAATAAGCGGATAGCTGTTTCATTTTTATCACCACGGGCATTAGCCTGTCGTTTTTGTTGAAACCCCTCACCCGCCACTTCGTGGCGACCTCTCCCACAAAGGGAGAGGTGATTTTAGTACTACTTGCTTTACCTCTCCCCCTTGTGGGAGAGGTCGCCGCAAAGCGGCGGGTGAGGGGTAAAAGCCAGCCTTAATTTCCTACGCAGCCAATGCTTTCTGGGCTTGATCCACGATTGATTTAAAAGCCGCAGGCTCATGAACGGCAAGATCGGCTAGTACCTTCCGGTCGATGTCAATTCCAGCCTTGGTGAGGCCGTTAATGAACTTCGAATAGGTCAAACCGTGTTCACGCGTGCCTGCATTGATACGCTGAATCCAGAGTCCGCGAAAATCGCGCTTCCTGTTTCGGCGATCACGATAAGCGTATTGAAGCGCTTTTTCAACGCGCTGAATTGCAATTCTAAAGCAATTTTTAGAACGTCCCCGATAGCCTTTTGCAAGCTTCAGAACTTTTTTGTGACGGGCGTGAGTTGTTTTTCCACGTTTAATATGTGCCATGACTCAATCCTCCTAAATACCGTAGGGCATAAAACGACGTACAATTTTAGCATCGCACTCTCTCATGATTGTGGTGCCGCGGGATGTCCGCCTTACTTCTGGAGAACGCTTGCGCATTCCATGTCGTTTTCCTGCTTGAGCCATAATGACTTTACCAGTCGCCGTCAGGCGAAAGCGCTTTTTCACGCTACTCTTTGTCTTCATCTTGGGCATTTTATCACTCTCTTTCAAAAATAGTTCTGCTAAATCCCCACTTCCATGAGGATAAGGTCTAGGTCGGCATGCCCGGGTATTCCCCTCGCCTGGCTAGAGATTTAGGACCTATATCAAGATCTCCTTCAAAGCGCAAGAAAAAACCATTTTTAATAATATCAAATTTATCAAAACTAATCGAAGACACCGTATAAGAAAAAAGCCCCCGAAGGGGCTTTTTAGAGTGTTCAGAATTCAAAATCATCTTCATCTTTAGGAGCCTTACCGGCTGGTTTTAAAGCTTTTTGAGCTTTCTCGAGTTTTTTAGCTTCTATTTCCTCTTCGGATTTTTTTCCTTTTTGTTTGCCGAGTATTTTTGCAAGTCCAACTTTTAGAACTTCTTGCACTTCAGGGTTCACTTCTGGAGGTGCTGCTGGTGCTTTTGGTGGTGGAGGTGGCACTGGGGCTCCCACCACTACAGCATCTTGATCAGCTGGTGCTTGTGCTCCAGCTCCTGCTGGTGGAGGAGGTGGCACTGGGGCTCCCTCCCCTACAGCATCTTGATCAGCTGGTGCTTGTGCTCCAGCTCCCGCTGGTGGTGGAGGTGGTACTGGCGCTCCCAGATCTTGATCTGGTGCTTGTGCTCCAGCTCCCGCTGGTTGACCTTGCACCTTTACCTCGTCTTGCCATTCACCTTCATCTTCATTTTCATCAGGTGTACCATCTGGTTGATTCTGTTGAACCTTAGCTATCAGCCCTCCTGCTGCTTGAACGAGTTGTCCTTGTATGCCACCAGGAGCTGCTGCTCCTGCTCCAGGTGCTGCTTTAGGTGCTGCAGCAGGTGCGGCTTTCTTTAACGCAGCTGCTCCAGCTATAAGTGCTGCCGCATCTGGCTTAACAAGCCCTCCACCTCCAGGAACTCCTACCCCTTGTGGTGGTGGTACTGGTGCTCCTGCTGCCGGTGGGGGAGGTGCTGGTGGCGCTCCTACTGCTGGTGGAGGAGGTGCTGGTGGTGCTCCTACTGCTGGTGGAGGGGGTGCTGGTGGCGCTCCTACTGCTGGTGGAGGAGGTGCTGGTGGCGCTCCTACTGCTGGTGGAGGAGGTGCTGGTGGCGCTCCTACTGCTGGTGGAGGAGGTGCTGGTGGTGCTCCTACTGCTGGTGGAGGAGGTGCTGGTGGCGCTCCTACTGCGGGACCAGGCGCCGCTGCTTTAGGAGCAGGAGGCGCTGCTATAGGCAGTGCTGCTGGTGCTCCTGCCCCAGGCCTGTGGCCCGCTACAGGGGCTGGTACTGCTACTGGAGCTGGTGCCATTACTGGTGCTGGAGATACTACAGGAGCCGTTACCGCTCTTCTTGAACGCCTTCTCGTGGCGCCTCTCGCTCTTTTTGCACGAACATTTCTTGTTTTTTTAACGCGAGTAGTTCTTGCTTTCTTTGCACGAACAGTTTTTGCTTTCTTTGTACGAGCAGTTCTTGCTCTTTTAACACGAGAAGTCCTGCCTTTCTTTGTACGCGCCGCTCTTGTTTTCTTTATAGTCGCTGCTTCTGCTTCAGTAGAACTTGCAGGACTCGTTAAAAAGGCTAATGCCATTAGGGGGACGATAGTCAAACCACCGATAACCCGCCGAACAAATTTACTATTCATAATAATCACCATCAAAATATCAACAATTTTATTGTACCATACAATAAATTTAAAATCAAATTACTAATATTTAATTTTCACCCAATTCAACTTTTGATTTATCAAATATACGTTAAATGGGTTTATTGTTAAGTATACACTTTATTTTTTTATTTGCAATCAATTTTTTAAAAATAGTATCCAATAAAATTTATTGAATATTATTGTTTTTAGATTTATTTTGTTCTCTTTTTACAACAAAGCACCACTATTTTTCTTACCCTAGCAACCCAGGCTGCGCCGAGGCGAGAAGTGCAACGATGAAGCAATCTTGTTAAAACAAAAATTAGATTTTTTCTCCACCCCAGCTCTTCTGGTAACAGTACATCACATTCTTCCCGAGCTTAACCCAGGGAACAGCATGCATTAATTACCCCTTTAGCCAATTCACACATTAATAAGGGAAAATCCCTCCTTGTAGTCTTAACTCAACTATGAGAACTTACCCTCTCATTCAAGTCTAACGATAAAGCTAGACGATTCTTAGCAAGGTAATTTTCTCATAGTCATTCCATTTACCTAGCCTTCTATTCACCCGAAGAAGCATACTCATCTGACCTTCCATTCGCCTGAACTAAATTCACCTGTATCCCATGCATCTGTACTGTATTCACCTGAATTGATACTCCGTCGTTTGTTCTTAGGGAATTCGCTCGATTCTTCATCATCCGTTTTCTTTCTTTTCAAGCTCTCTATTTTTTTCTTTTTTTCTTCTTTCTTTTTTAGTTTTTCTTCTTTCTTCTTTGAGATCATTCTACTAATTTTAGACATCCAACCTTCACTTTTTTCCTCTTCTAGAGCTGTTTTCCCTTCGCTATTTTCTTGATTGTTATTCTTTTTTAAAGTGAATTTACCTTCCTTAATACTACCAAGCCAATCACCGCCTGCTAGTTTTTTCAATTTACCAAGAACACCCTTAGCTGCTTCTTGTTTCTTTTGCTTTTCCGCTTTTTCTAATTCGTGTAACTTTTTCTCCAAATCTTTTTTCTCTTGTTTCAAGTCTAATTTCCGTTGCTTGGCCATCTTATACTTTTTCGAGGTTTTGTTAGAAGATTTCATAATCGTCTTTTGACTCTCTATGAGAGCCTCTAGTTCTTGATTTCTTTCCTTACTACTTTCAATCTCTAAAGCATAATTATCTGTTATAACAGGATGAGTTTCTACTTCTCCAGTTGATACATTATTAAGTTGCCCTCCAACCTCTTCAGATTTTGGCAAAACGTCTGAAGATGCAAGAGGAGGAGGTGGTGGTGCTGATGGAGGTGCTATTAACCCTGCTTCTTCCATAGGTTCAGATGCCACTCCAAATGCCGATGTCTCTGCTCCAAATGCGGGCTCCGCAGAATCTTCTTCCCTCTCAGAGAGATCAACTTGTATATTAACTTTATTTTCGGATAGCTTGCGGCTCTTTTTTTCATCTTCGTTATTAAACTCATCCTCGCTATCAAACCCTTCATCCTCGGTATCAAATCCCTCTTCATCACTATCATCCTCGATGCCTAGCCTCCTGGCTGCCAGAGCTTCCACTAAATTATTACCTTCTTCAACAGTATTACCATTTACAACTGAGGGTGTTGCTGTCTCTTCAGCTAATGCATCACGTTCTCCTTCAACTCTATAAGTTATTGTCAAATCGATTGGAGGAGGAGGTGGTGGTGGTGGTGGAGCTGATGGAACTCCTGCTACTAATGAAGATTCTGTTTGAGAATTAACTTGCGCTAAAGAGACTTGATGAAGAGAAGCTCCTTCTAAATCAGAACTAGGCTGTTCTTCAAGAACCACGAGCTGTGTATTTTCTTCACTAAGATTTAGAGGAGCTAACAGTGATGTTACCGACGATGCTGCAGAATCTTCCGTTTGAACAACAGATGTTTGTCTTAATGCCCCTTCAGCCACGGGCGTCGCAGACGAAGGCAACACCGATGCTGGTGCTCCTTCTACCACGGGTGTCGCAGCAGACGAAGGCAACACCGATGCTTGTGCTCCTTCTACCACGGATGTCGCTGCAGACGAAGGCAACGCCGATGCTTGCGCTGACACTCCTTCTACCACGGGTGTCGCAGACGAAATCAAAACTGGCTCAGATATTGAGGCTGAAATTTGTATTGGTTCAATTACAGGTACAGGAGCCATCGTGAGAGATGGTGCTAAAACTGTGCTAGTTTTTTTTGATTGAATTCTTTTAGAACGTAGCATAGCTCTTTTTGAACGCGCACCTCTTGACCTCCTTAGTGAAGCTCTTTTTGAACGCGCGCCTCTAGATCTCCTTAGTGAAGTTCTTTTTGTACGCGCACCTCTGGATCTCCTTAGTGAAGTTCTTTTTAAACGTTTCGCTTTTTTTACAGTCGTTTTTCCAGATGCCGCTTCAACATCAGTAGAACTTGCAAAATTGAATAAAAAGGACAAGCTAACCAGAGGTATAACGGCAAAACGATTTAAATAACGACGGAAGATTTTATTATATTTAAGATGATGTGCTGACATATTTTCCCCCCCTTAATGATTAAGGCTAATCTTATAAGTGCAACTGACACTTCCTTAAGGAAGAGAACGATGCCTTATAAAATAAACACGATTCTTAAAATTTAATTTAAATTTTATTTTTTATCTAGGCAAGACATTTTTTAAATTAAAATATCTATTTTAATCAAATAGTTCCCTTTTTAAGTAATTTAACCCATTAGAAATCCTAATTCTTTTTTATGATAACCCTCTCATGGCTTTCTTACCATCTGCCAATTCCAAAGAAGAAGTTGCTTAGTGAGGAATAAATAGCTTAGCCCTCCCACTCATCGTCGGACCCTTTGTTTTCCAAGCTACCTAAACTACCTGAACGCCGATGCCCTTTTTCTTTTATCATTCTATGAAGAGACCCCCAACCGCCTTCATTTTCTTTTTCAGGTGTAACCACTTCCGTATTAGTATCTTTAAGTTGTATACCCCCTTTAATGCTGTCAAGCAAATTTCCCTCTGATTGAGTCCGTTTTAATTTAGATACAACTTTTTCCTGCTTATCCTTAATTGCACGTTTTTCTTCCTCCTCTTGCTCTTTTCGAGCACGTTCTTCTTCCTCCTCTTGCTCTTTTCGAGCACGCTCCTCTTCTACCTTTTTCTTTTCTTGAGCAAGTAGCTCATCAATATTAAATATATCTATTACTGATTTTCTTTTTTTCTCACCAATCTTGTTAACTTTAGCTTCAGCTTTCTTGCGTTTGGAATACGATTCCTCTTTCTTGTTGTTTAGATCTAGTTCTTTATCTTCAAGTTCTTTCTTTTTTCGGGCTATTGCTGCTTTTCTTTCCTCTAATTCTTTAATTTTATCGGTGGGACTCACTGTTGGCACGGTAGGAACGCTTTCCTTCTCACCTCTTTTCTCTTCATCTTTGTGTTCAAAAACCACCTCTACATACCCATCTCCATCGTCATCATCATCATTTACTTCACTCGAACCACGCCTACCCTCAAAGGCTTTTCTTCGATGTTGAAGACTTCCTTGTAAACTTGTTGGATCTCCATACTGCGAATCATCGACAGGAAGAAGCAGTGGAGGCGGCGGCGGTGGTGAATCGCCAGCCCCAGGCCCAAAAAGCGGTGGAGGCGGCGGCAGTAGCGGATTGCCAGGACCAGGAGGTGGTGGAGGCGGCGGAGGTGGTAGATCGCCGGCCCCAGGCCCAGGAAGCGGTAGAGGCGGAAGTGGCGGATTGCCAGGACCAGGAGGTGGTGGAGGCGGCGGAGGTGGTAAATCGCCGGCCCCCGGCCCAGGAAGCGGTAGAGGCGGAAGTAGCGGATTGCCAGGACCAGGAGGTGGCGGGTCACCAGCCCCAGGACCAGGAAGTGGTGGAGGCGGCGGAGGTGGTAGATCGCCGGCCCCAGGCCCAGGAAGCGGTAGAGGCGGAAGTGGCGGATTGCCAGGACCAGGAGGTGGTGGAGGCGGCGGAGGTGGTAGATCGCCGACCCCAGGCCCAGGAGATGGTGGAAGTGGCAGTGGCGGATTGTCAGGACCAGGAGGCGGTGGAGACACCAGTGGCGGATTGTCAAGACCAGGAGGCGGTGGAGGTAATTGCAAAACCGGTGCAGGAACGGAAACTGCTATGACTGGTGTTCGGGGTACTACAGGAGCAACCACAGTTCTTCTTGAACGGCCTCTCGCTGCTCCTCTTACTCTTCTAACACGAGCTCCTCTTGAACGCCCTCTCACTGCTCTTGTCCTTTTTACGCGAGTTCTTCTTTTTGGACGAACAGTTCTTGATTTTTTTGGACGTGCAGTTCTCGCTTTTTTATGTCTCGTTTTTTTAGGCGCGGCTTCAACTTCGACAAAATTTAAAGGACTTATTATAAAGGATAACCCGACTAAGGGTACTATAGCAAGACGAGACAAAACCCGTACAAAAAATTTATATTTGGGATGATTTGCTAACATTTTATTTATGCCTCCCATAAATTTATACAAACCTTCTTTAAATTTTCAATTTATATTTTCTTTTTCATACTTTCAAGTCGTCCTTTAAAATAAAAATATGTCTCTTAATCAAACACTTCCCTTTTAAAGTAATTTAAACCCTTAAAAACTCCTTATATTTCAAAGGCTTGGTTTTTTATCACAAATCGCCACAATTTTTCTTGCCCTTTGTTAATTCCGATACGCGGTGTAGCTTCATAAGGAGGACAAATGGGTGACTCTTTCACGTAAAAAGTTCCATGCTCCGTAAGATCCAGTGCATTATGATCACGGGTAATTCCTAAATGTCTACATAGCTTTCCTGGCCCATTAAGATGAAGAGGCGACGGTTCAATGAGCATCAAGCCCCGGATGAGAACGGCTCCAGGAAATCCCTCCTCTTCCGTTACAAAATTCAGGCAATGGTACATTCCATAAATAAAATACACATAGCTGAAGCCCGCTGGACCGAACATCACAGCATTTCGCGGCGTTTTTCCACGCGCTGCGTGACAGGCGGGATCGTCTTGCCCGATGTAAGCTTCTGTTTCTGTAATAATTCCTGCCGAAGTCCCAAAAATCATGATCTTACCCAGAAGCTCTTGGGCCACTGTTAGTGTAGGACGGCTGAAAAAATCTCGAGAAAGACGGTCAGCCATGTCGTCTCCAAGGGAATAGACTTTGCACTATCTTTTGGGGAATTTTGGGCAAAGTGAGAACTTCCTCAATACGATGATCAAGAAAGCGCCATGTCGCTTCAGAATTCGCGGAATGATCGCGAAGCCAGTATAAGAAAGTAGAAGAATAAACCCACCCCAAAAGGCCACGTTTTGTATAAAAATTAATGTCCGTAGATGTATCCCCCGCATAATACCAAATTTCACTAACGGTTCTGTAAAGAAGACGACTCGATTGGCTTAGATGAGTTGGAAAAGCTAAGTAGGCGGCTGTCTTACGTGCAGCCTCTCGATAAGGAGTCAAAAGACACAAACGTGTTTTAACACCCAAGGCTACTTTCTCTCGAACGCGCAACCCCTTAGGGTTAGGAAGAGCTGCTAACATTTCTTGATCCAAAAGCTCACTCCAATAGGTAATTGCTTCTAAGGGACCCTTTGGGAAAAGACGCCATCCATAGGAAGGATCTCCTCCGACTTCTTCCCCAGCCCGGTTTAAAAGTTCTTGCGACCATCCATCAAAAGGTACATGAACGAGGGCACGCTTTAAAATTTGACTTTTGATTTTATCCCGTGCTTTCACTATTTTTTCCTTTTCTTAATAAATGACGTATACTATAGTCACGTTTCTTTGTTCAACCTTTAGCTCAATTTTGGAAGGAGGTGTTAAAGGTTTATGCAAGTTATTGTCCGTGATAATAATGTTGACCAAGCGCTACGTGTACTCAAGAAAAAAATGCAACGAGAAGGCATTTTTAGAGAGATGAAGCTGCGCCGATATTATGAAAAACCTTCCGAACGTAAAGGTCGTGAGCGAGACGAAGCCATTAGGCGTGCTCGCAAACTCGCCCGCAAACGTACTGAGCGGGAGGGGTAGATATCTAACCCCCCTCCACCCGTCACGCGCTTTTGCGCATGACGACCTCTCCCACAAGGGGAGAGGTAACGCAGCTAGCACTTAAATCACCTCTCCCCTTGCGGGAGAGGTCGACGCGGAGCGGCGGGTGAGGGGATAATGATTGAAATGACGCTGTAATAGAGACCTCATGAAACACATCACCCTTATCGCACCCTCCTACCCTTTCCCGAAAGAGGACGTAGGCTTAACAAAGTCCTATTTTGAAAATTTAGGAATGCAAGTCACAGCCCCAGATGATCTTTTAGGAGAAGATCTTCTTTGTGCAAATCGCGATGAAATACGTTTATCTCACCTTCAAAAAGCATTAAGTGACCCCACCGTTGATATTATTTGGATGCTTCATGGAGGCTATGGCATGACACGCCTTATGCCTGACCTCCTCCAAATGAAAAAGCCAGAAAGAGAAAAGCTGTTCATCGGATTTAGTGACGGAACGGCCTTGCATGTGTTTTTAAATCAGGTTTGGGGTTGGCCTTCCCTTCACGGTGTATCGGCTCACCAGATGTCTAAGGCACGGGTGGGAGTTCAAACAATTGAATCTACTTTGCAAATTATGAGAGAAGGACTTTATAGCTATAGTCCCCCTGCCCTTCACCCCTTTAATAATAAAGCTAAAACAATGGATTCTCTTTCAGGAACGGTTATGGGCGGGAATCTTGCTCTTTTGGAATGTAGCCTAGGTACAGATTGGCAAATTGACCCATCTGGTAAAATTTTGTTCCTTGAAGAAGTTTATGAGCGTGGCTATCGCGTGGATCGGATGCTTACGCATCTTCAACAAGCTAACATTTTTAAAAACATTAAAGCCATTCTCCTTGGAGATTTTGTTAAGGGGAATGAAGCGGATGGAACGTCCTTAATTCCTGCCGTCCTCAAACGCTTTGCTGAACAATGCTCTGTGCCCGTCTTTCAATTACCAGGATATGGCCATGGGGAGGAAAACTTGCCGTTGCCTTTTGGTAAGGATCTTGATTTTTCAGTTGTCCCTACGCTATAATCATATTCACAATCAAACGAATGATGAGATCTTTATCATAAGGATCACTGTCCGCAATCATTATGGCCAAGGCAGCTAAAGCCTTCTCATTTAATGAAGCCAAAGAGATTCCTTCCTTTTTAAGATAGATGAGAAATAAAAGCACACTGATGATTTCATTCCCATCGCTGAAAGGATGATCTTTGATGAGGAAATAGAGGAGATGAGCTGCCTTTTCTTCGCGAGATGGATAAAGATGCTTTTCCTCAAAAGTCTGATCTATATTCCCAAGGATTCCTTCGAGTTTATTCTTTGGGTGCAGACCAAAGTGAGAGGTTGCTTCGCCTTTTTCCATGAGATGTTTTTTTAGCACCTCAATTGCTTCAATGGATTCTTTATAAGTTAGCATACCACTGGAAGGTATCGACTCTTCAGGAAGTGTGAGTTTTCCTTCTTCAAATTTAGACAAAAGGCTCCACGTTTTAGGATAGCTTGAAATCAATGAAAGTATATCTTCTTTTTTGTTCATGTTATCCCCATTTTTTAATGTCAGGCAAAATGCGTTTGACTTTCTCCCATGATAAAATTCATTCATTAAAACAACGTTAGGAATAAAAAGGCCACATCAATGTGTGGCCTTTTTTACAGGTCTGTGAAAGCGCTTTGGAAAAGCAGCCTTCATAGAAGCGCATAAGAAATTTATTTTAATTTCCTATAGACTTTTCCTTTTTTAGCGTAACGCTAAAAGTTACTTTTGCTTTCAACATCTCATACGGAACTCCATGGACCTGGGGATAGAGAAGGTCTTGACCGTTAACCTTTAATTGAAATCTCAACATTTTTCCTCGAGAATTTTCATGATCATCTACTGTTTCACCCCTATGAGGCCCTTGATCTTCACAAACCACAGCTGATATCCGAGGATCGGCATTTTTACCGATGGGGCACACGTTTAGAAAATTATTGATAAAATCCTTCCCTTCCTCCAGAGGTTTATCCTCAAGGCTATAGGTTCCTGAAAGAAACACGTCCAGAAATTCCTTGTTACTGATGGCTTTTTGTATATCACTGAGCATATTTCCAGTATCATCCGTTGGAAACTTGAGGCTTAACAACATGCCTGGGCGAATCTCAACAGCTTTGTATTTGAGTTTGCCGGTACGTTTACTAGGAACTTTTTCGGCAGTCATCGCAGACCAAATTTCGTTGCTTTTTAGGGGGTCTGTAAAGCTCGCACGTAATTCAGATCTCTCCTCAACACGTTCTACTCGTTCACGTAGAACTTTCTTATCTTTTTCTGTTACAGGAGGTGGCGCCCATTTTCTTTGTTGGGTTGACGGTTGAGGCTTTGGAGGCAGCGGTCTAGAAGCTTTTCCCATTGGCTTAGGATTTAGCTCTTCAGGAGGAGCCTTTGGACTGGGCTTTGCAGGGCTAGGAACTGGAAAGGCAGGTGGTGAGCTAGGGGACCTATCTCTCAAAACTGGTGGTGCTTCTGGAATCTGACGCGGTGACGTTGTCTGTGTTTTTGGAGTACTAGATGCCTTTTTAGAACCAGGATTTGAGCTAGAGGGCTTGTTTTTTAAAGAATTTTTCTTTCTAAAAAGACCAAATTTTTTTTTTGCAGGTGTGTTTTTTGAAGTACCAGGGCCCTCTTCCATTCCTAATACCGGTAAAGAAAGGAATAAGATTCCACTTACACTCGTGATTAAAAAAAATAGCTTTGACATTTTAAACCTCCTCAATAGGAAAAAATTAAACTAATTTAAACTAGACAATATTCGTTTAACCAAGAATACCTTATCAAGGATATCAAACAAATAATTTAGAAAGTCAACAACTTTTAAAAAATTAAAAAAGTATATTGACATATGGATTATTTAATGTCCTGATACTAAGGTGTAAATATGGGGTGTTAAGATGCAAAAACATATGAAAATACAAAGCTTCGTTTTGTTTCTATCAACACTTGCTTTTGCAACAGAAACCCAGGCGGATGTCAGTTTTTCAGACATTAAAGATTATGTTAAAGAAAGAAGTAAAGTTCTTCTCGTAAAAATGAGGAAGAGTAATCACGTAGAAGAAGAAAATTCCACCACGGAACTTTCAGAATCTTCGGAAACTCTTAATTTAAATGTATCCCAAGAATTTGTTCCAGATTATTTAGTTTCTTCAGGAACCTTCAAAAAATTAAACCTAAAGGAACAAAAAATTGTGCGTGGAAATGTAATTGAGGGCTTGTATCAAGCTTTTCAGGAGAGAGATAAAACGACTGGCAGTCTTACCAAGGCATTTTCATATTATGCAAAACACTTACCTTCAAAACAATATAGTGAAGACTCACCCCTAGGGATCACTCTTGAGGAAGATGAAAATGGCAACAATCGAGATGTGTTATGGGGGCTTGTGGGAAGAATTGGTAGGGTTTCTAAAGAGTACCATAGGCGTAAAGATAATGGGCAAGATAGTGAAGATAGTGAAGATAGTGATTCTGGTCGGAGCAGACGTAAACCTATCCCTAAATTCTATAAATCTTCTTCCCAAGGAGTCACCGTAGAGACGCTAACTCATCCATTACTTTCTTCGTCAAGTCAGGTCGAAACAATACAAAAAGACGAGCAAATTTTGACCCCTTCAACATCAGGTGAGCCTGAGCTTAAGGAACAGGATGAACCAACTTATGGTTTTTTCCAATCTTCAGATGGGTTTGGAATTGGGGAACAAGATGATCCAACTTATGGCCTTCTCCAATCTTCAGGTGAATTTAGAATTGGTGAACAAAATGAACCAGCTCCTGGATTTTTCTCGAAAGTGACAAGTCAGGTCAAAACGGTAACTGAAGTTGTTTGCTCTCGTATAGTGAAAGCAGCTTCTTATTTGTTTGCGTTGTGAGGGATTTAATTTAAAGACTAGATTGCTCCTCCTCATGAACTTAAACTAGATTGCTTCGCCCCTCTGGGGCTCACAATGACGAATAGGGGGAACCGTCTTTGCGAGGAGTGTAACAACGAAGCAATCCAGAAAAACTTTATTTTTAGTCTGATGGGTATAGGTGGAGCCGATTGCTAAAATCGGCTCCTTTTTTATGCTTGATTCTGGAGAGAATATCCTTTTAATCCCCCGTTTGCAAACGCTCCACAAGCTCTTTAACAGTAGGAATACGGCCATTCGCATAGAAGGGATCTTCAGAAAAACGATAAGCGGCGTGTCCTGCAAACATCAGCTGGGTATCGACTTCCTCACTATGGCTAATTGCTTGAAGGGTTTTTTGAATACAGAATGAACGAGGATCTGCTTTTCGTCCCGTCGTGCCAGTTTCATCTTGAGACCAATTACTGAAACTACAAGCACTTAAGCAACCCATACAATTAATTTGATCGGTCAGAATTTCATTTGTTTTTTCAGGTGTTACAAAAATGAGCGTTGAATCAGGTGTACGCATCGCTTCCGTAAATCCCGCTTTTACCCATGTTTCCGCCATTTCCTTATCATGAGGCGTAAGGTAGACAAGTCTTCCGCGAGCCCCTACGGGGAAACCTTCTGTATGATCACCCACAGCTGTAATGGAATAGGCCACTTGATGAGTTGACCGCTCTTTTAATTCATCTAAAAAAGGATTCGAAACGGCAGATGAATAAAATCCGGTCGGGCTAAAACGATTAAGGTAAATATCTCCGGGTTTTAAAGTTAGCAGGCGCTGCTTCCACGCATCCGAAATAGGACTTTCTTGCGTCAGAAGCGGTCTCGTCCCAAATTGAAAAGCAATAGGGCCTAAATCAGGGTTTTCAATCCAATCGGTCCATTCTCTCAAATACCAAACGCCCCCTGCCATAATAATGGGAACATCATGGAGCCCAAATTCCCGCATCACTTGACGAAGCTCAAGAACGCGTGGGTATGGATCTTCTGGCTTATCAGGGTCTTCGCTATTGCTGAGACCATTATGGCCACCTGCACGCCAAGGATCCTCATAAACCACAGCTCCTAACCACTCAGGAAACTTATGATAAGCTCGCTTCCAGAGAGCCCGGAAAGCGCGTCCAGAAGAAACGATCGGGTAGTAATAAATTCCATAGCTTGCTGTAATTTGAGCAATCCTATAAGGCATCCCTGCTCCACAGGTGACGCCATGAACAAATGAGCTGACTTTTTCTAAAACGCCATGGAGAATTTCTTCGACTGCAGCCATTTCCCAAAGAACATTCATGTGAAGGCGCCCGTCACCATTCGATTTTTCGTGAGCAATTCTCGCTTGGGTGACGCCTCCTTGAATTGCATATTCAATAAGTTCGCGATGTCGTTCCCTTCGGGTTTTTCCTTTATAAACAATAGGAATAAGATTTCCTTGCGCATCCAAGGCGTCAGCATTCACAGCAGAAAAAGTTCCCACACCTCCAGTTGCAGACCAAGCGCCTGAACTTTCACCATTAGAGATCGAAATACCTTTACCCCCTTCAATGAGAGGAAGAACTTCGCGTCCTGATATGCGTATGGAATTAAGCGATTTCAACGCTCTTTCTCTCCTAAAAAATGACGATCTAAGTTAAGCTTCGGCCTCAGCATTATTTGCGTTAGAAGAAATTTCATGCCCTGTTTTCTGATCAACGCGTTTCATGCTGAGACGAATCTTTCCACGATTGTCCATTTCCAAAACTTTCACAAAGATTTCATCCCCAACCTTAACAACATCGTCAACCTTTTCAACACGGCGAGGAGCAAGTTCACTGATATGTACAAGGCCATCTTGACTCCCAAAGAAATTCACAAAGGCCCCAAAATCAACAATTCGTACAACTTTACCTTTGTAAATAACACCAATTTCAGGTTCGTCTGTTATGCTGCGAATCCACTTTTCAGCGGCACTGATAACGTCCGCATTGGCACCTGAAACATTAATTGTACCGTCATCAGTAATATCAATTTTAGCCCCTGTGGTCTCACAAATTTCACGAATAACTTTTCCACCGGATCCAATAACTTCTCGAATTTTATCCTTTGGAATGACAAAAGTAATCATCCGAGGCGCATATTCCCTGACCTCTTCACGAGCAACACCAAGAGCTTCAGCCATTTTGCCAAGAATGTGCAAACGTCCAACGCGTGCTTGTTCGAGTGCAATTTCCATAATACTTTGAGAAACACTGGTGATCTTGAGATCCATCTGCAACGCAGTCACTCCCTTCTCCGTTCCAGCGACCTTAAAGTCCATATCGCCAAGATGATCTTCAGCACCGAGGATATCGGAAAGAACTGCAAACTTTTCGCCTTCCTTTATCAGGCCCATAGCAATACCAGCAATGGGATTTTCCAAAGGTACGCCGGCATCCATCAGGGCAAGTGATGATCCACAAACTGTTGCCATGGAAGAAGAACCATCTGATTCCGTAATCTCAGAAACAACCCGTACTGTGTAGGGGAACTTATCTCTCGTTGGCATCATCGGATGAACCGCACGCCAAGCCAACTTTCCATGTCCAACTTCACGACGACCAGGTCCCGCCATGCGTCCTGTTTCACCTACGGAGTAGGGTGGAAAATTATAATGGAGCAAGAAGGTTTCTTTATACTCACCTTCGAGGGCATCAATAATTTGCTCATCTTGACCTGTGCCAAGTGTGGCAACCACTAGGGCTTGGGTGGATCCTCTTGTAAAGAGAGCACTTCCATGGGCTCTTGGAAGGACACCTACTTCACAAATAATGGGACGAACCGTCTCCGTATCTCTACCATCAATTCGGGTACCCGTTTTTAAAATTTCGCCCCGGACGAGGTCTTTCTCAAGTTCTTTAAACTCAGAAACAGCGAGTTCTTCTGGAAAACCTTCTTCTTTAAGCGCTTCTACGGTTTGATTTTTTAAGGTCGTCAACTTCTCGGTACGAAGATTTTTTTCTTTAATTTTATAAGCGGCTCCCAAATCTTTTGTTGCGAGTTCTTTAAGACGCTCAACGAGCTTATCCCTTTGAGGATCCTCCGAGGTGAGCTCCCAAGGTTCTTTCGCACAATCCTCTGCAAGATCAATGATGGCTTTAATAACAGGTTGAAAATGACTGTGACCAAACATGACAGCTTCAAGCATCTGAGCTTCAGAGAGCTCATGAGCTTCTGATTCCACCATCAAAACGCCTTCGGCTGTCCCTGCAACGACAAGGTTTAATTTCGAGTCGAGGGTTTGAGCTAAAGTAGGATTTAAAACATATTCTCCATCAATAAACCCGACGCGTGCAGCTCCAATGGGTCCTAAAAAGGGAAGTCCAGAAATGGTCAAAGCCGCAGACGCACCAATGATGGCGGGAATATCGGAAGGATTTTCCAAATCATGGCTTAAAACAGTGCAAATGATTTGAGTGTCATTACGGAAATTTGGTACGAATAACGGACGGATAGGGCGATCGATAAGACGTGAAATCAAGGTCTCACGGTCACTAGGCTTGCCTTCTCGTTTGAAAAACCCGCCAGGGATTTTTCCCGCAGCATAAGCTTTTTCCTGGTACTGAACCGTCAGAGGAAAAAAGTCTGTTCCTGGAGTTGCTTCTTTTTTGGCAACAGCGGTGCACAAAACAATGGTTTCTCCATAGGTAACGAGAACAGCACCATCTGCTTGACGAGCTAATTTTCCCGTTTCCAGCGTCAGTTTCTGGCCTCCCCAATTGAGTTCTTTCTTGTAAATTTTAAACATTCTATTTTGATTCCTTTTATGGTCTTAGCGACGAAGTCCGAGCCGCTCAATGAGTTTCGTATAACGACTGACTTCCGTGCGCTTTAAATAATCCAATAGCCGGCGCCTGCGGCTAACCAGCATCAGAAGACCGCGGCGAGAATGGAAGTCCTTCCCGTGATTTCCCATGTGAGAGGTAAGATTTGTGATCCGCTCAGTCAACACAGCGACCTGAACTTCAGGGGATCCTGTATCTTTTGCTTGAGTTGCAAACTCTTTAATAAGTTCTTGTTTGCGCAAACTTGTAATCGACATCTTGTTACTCCTATCTTATTCCATGTTGAACACGCGTAGGGGTGTTATCCGCCCCTCCCCCACTTTCGCAAGGGCTAGCGGTTTACCCCCACACAGGATCAAAGCAACGTCTTCCCTTTCTTTATGGGAAGAGACAATGGTTTGACCTTGCCGAAGTTTTACCGCCTCAATACCTTGTATCTCAAGAGCCAGGATGTCGACCAGCGCATCTTGAAGAGGCAAGACATACTTTATCAATTCTGTGTTATGCCCTATCTGGAGAAGAGAATCTAGTAAAATCGCATCTTTTTCCTGAAAAGGACCCGCCATCAACCGTCTCAAGCTGATAATATGGCCGTAAGTTCCTAAATGCAAAGCGAAATCTCGAGCAAGACTGCGTACATAAGTTCCCTTACTACACACAACCTCAAAACATGCTGAATCCGGAGAAGTTTGAATAAGCCTTAAAGATTCGATTTCAACCTGTCTGGGCGTCAACACAACTTCTTTTCCTTGACGAGCGAGGGCATAAGCCCGTTCCCCATTGACTTTCAAAGCTGAGTAAATGGGAGGAACCTGTTCAATTTGACCTATAAATGAGGATAGCATTTTTTCAATATCTTGAGGGTTGGGCCTTATGTCAGAGGTTGCTGTAATTTCTCCTTCCCGATCATCTGTCGAGCGTTCCTCACCCCATTTAACTTCAAAACGGTAAGATTTTTTACCGTCTAACACGTAAGAAAGGGTTTTTGTGGCTTCTCCTAAGGCGATGGGTAAAACACCCGTGGCAAGGGGATCTAGCGTTCCCCCATGGCCCGCCTTTTTGGCATTAAATAAACGTTTAATTTTTGCAACCACATCTGCCGAGGACATTCCTTGGGGTTTGTCCACCACAACCCAACCATGAATCATGCGATCTCTTAATACTCTAATGTTTATTCCGGTGATTTATCTTTGTTGAGGTTAATTGCAAAAAACATACGGTTGCCTGCTTCTCATTGGTGATAAACTTCACTCAGTTTATATTTATCTTATAACACCTTTTTTGGAAAAAATCAATTTTTTGAATTTGCCATCTCTGAATTTAGGAGTAAGGAAGTATTACATGGATAACTATAATGATAGTATTAATGTATCCTGGTCACCTACATACCCCTATACCTTTTCAGGATACTATGCTACAATTAATTAGTGTAATATGTAACTATATGGATAAACAATGTATACTTCACGTTTAACACAAAAACATCAGGCCACAATTCCTCAAGATATACGTAAGTTACTAGAACTTCACGAAGGTGATCTTGTTGGGTTCGAGATCTACGATCATCAAGTGATCGTCAGAAAGGTCACTCCTCTTGATTTAGAATTTGCTAGAGCTTTAGAAAACACGCTTACAGAATGGAAATCTGAAGAAGATGATGAGCTCTATGCAGATTTATAAGCCTTATAACATAGTTAGTGTTCCTTTTCCGTTTACGGATAAGGATTTCACCAAAAAGCGCCCTGCTCTTATTATCTCTAAAGAAGAATATCAGATGCACAATCATCATTGTATTCTAGCTATGATTACAAGTGCTAAACAAAGTCAATGGAATGAAGATATAAGAATAAGTGATTTTGAATTAGCAGGTTTACCGGGACCTTCGATCATTCGATTTAAATTATTCACACTTGACGAACGCTTAATTCTACGAATCCTGGGTAAACTTTCAGAAAATGACCAAAAGGTTGTGAAAAAGATCCTAAGAAGGGTTTTAATAGAATAATGATCATGATGTCGACAAGGGCCCTGCGCACCTCATGCATTGCGTCTGTGATCTGCAAGCATTTCACGAAGGGTGTGCTGCGGAGGACATTCCTTGGGGTTTGTCCACCACAACCCAACCATGAATCATTTGGTTCCTATCATTGGTAAGAAGCATTCTCCTTTTCTTGCTGCTTAACCATTTCATACTGTTGATTTATCTTCTCAAGTGCAAGTTGTGCTTCCGTGTAGCCTTGATCTGCAGCTTTTTTAAACAATTCTATAGCCATTTTCATCCTCTCTTGTAAAACTTTAAGAGAAGCTTGTGCCGCACTATTGCCTTGATCCGCGGCTTTTTTATACCATTTTTCGGCCAATGCAGGATTGTGCTCAACATATTGACCCTTATCATAAAAAAAACCAAGCGCATTTTGGGCTTTTGTATCCCCCTGTAGAGCTCGCAGTCGACAGTACTTTAGAATCTCATCACTATCTTGTTGGACTCCCTCACACTCATTACAAAGCTGAGAAAGGATTAATTGTGCCTTCTTATCTCCATATTTAGCAGCGGTTTCAATAAATTTTATCCTATTTATCTTCCGTGAAGGGCCAAACATTTTTTTGTGGCTCAAACCAATCAATCTAAAGATATAGGGGGGTATATCCTGAACCTTCTCAGGATCACTCAAATCAGTTTCTAATGCTCGCATAATTCGTTTTTGTATTTTATCAAATCTCCCTACTTCACGCGCCAAATTTGTAAGCGAAGTTTGCGACATTTTAAATCTGCGTATATTGCGAATCAGATGAAAATAAAGTTCGAACATCACTTCATCCTTATGTGTATAAAAAGGATCTTCTTTCGTATTCTGCAAAAAAAGTGAAAAATACATAGTGGCTTGTATTTTTTGTTGAACTAAAAATTGATTCTCTTCATCAGAAATTTGGATGGGCGGATTTCTTTTATCAGAAAGTCCACCGTCTATCAGCTGTGCTAATTGATAGGCGAGAAGTCGGCTCTCCGTTAAGGGTGAATCCTTTTGTAAAGCTCTTAAATAGATGCGTACTGCTTTTTGCTCTTGACCTTGCTCCTTCAATTTTGTTGCCTTTTTTATCACCCGAAAAAGGGACTTGGCTTCTGTATCAAAAAATGCGCTATCTTCAAGCCAGGTAGGTCCTAAAGCATCCCCATCATTAAATGATTGGGGAACGTTGAGACCTCTCGGCTCAGGTTCACCTCCCTCTTCTTCCATTGCAAAAGCAGGCATTTTCATAAAAACAGCCCCTAATAAAAAACTCAAGGCAGCAAAAGTGGTAGCAGCTTTTAAAGAGAAATCTCTTGATAACATATAAGGCACTCCATTTGGTTATGTGATTAAGAATTATTGCACACCTATTTCATATATATTTTCCGATCTAAATCAATAAAAATACCCTTTATCCAATAAAAACATCTAAATTCAAATAGATAAAATTCTTGATTGCTTTTGCCATGGCGTAGGCGAAGCCAGGTCAGAGCCAATCACACTAAATAGGCAGGAATGGCTGTGTCATCCTTCGATAAAGGAATCAGCTTGTCCGTAAAACACACAATCCCCCCCTCCCCTCGTTTAATGTTTAGTTTGTCGATGAGCTGAAAATGACGCGTTGCACCCCGATTCGGAGAGCCCGTTTTTTTGATTTCAACGGGATAAAGCATCTTGTCTTGGTAAACTAAAAGGTTAATTTCTTTTTTATCTTTATCCCTGTAATAATAGAGTGGTGCTTGCTTTCCATTATGCCAATAGGATTTTAAAACTTCCGCGACAATGTATGTTTCGAATATTGATCCAGCCATTGCTCCCGCCTCTAAAGTCTCTGGGCTTGACCATTCCGTTAAGTAACAACAGAGCCCAGTATCAAGGAAATATAACTTGGGCGACTTAATCATTCGCTTATTTATATTATCAAAATAGGGATGCAAAAAATAAAGAAGATGAGAAGCTTCTAAAATAGAAAGCCAACTTTTTGCAGTAGAGGGGCTTATATCTGCATCTCTTGCTAATTCTGTTATATTAAGGAGCTGGCCAGTTCGAGCTGCAGTGGCTCTCAAAAATCTAAAAAAAGAATTTTGATCCCCCACATGTGCTAAATCTCTCACATCTCTTTGCAAATAAGTTTGAACATAAGAGCTGTAAAATAAAGTGTGATCAATATCAGGATTAAGAGCTATAGCAGGATAAGACCCCCGCCAGATATTGAAATAAACTTCCTTTAGTGAAAATTTATTTCCTCCAGCCATTCTTTCTTCAAGAATTTTTTGATCAGGAAGAAAGGGTGTTCCCAAACGAGCTTTGTCCTGAGCTTCCCATAAAGAAAGACCCAATAAGTTGAGTATCCCGATTCTTCCAGCAAGAGATTCGGAAACACCTTTCATTAAAAGGAACTGTTGAGAACCTGTCATCCAAAATTGGCCCGGCTGCCTATTTTCATCAACAATCATTTTTATATAAGGAAATAACTCAGGTGCATATTGAATTTCATCAATAAACAGAGGAGGCTTAAATCTTTCAAGAAATAATTTGGGGTCTTCTTTTGCAAGCGAAGCTAGCAAAGGATCATCAAGGGTAACATAAGTATACTTTCCTTCGCTCAAATGCTTTAAGAAAGTTGTTTTCCCAACCTGACGAGGTCCTGCAACCAACAATATGGGAAACTGCTGAGTTGCCTTCAAAAGAAAAGTTTCTAGTGTTCTTTGATAATACATCGTCCAATCCACATTGAAATTACAGATTGGACGAAAAGCATGTTTTTGTCAAACCTCGAATACCCTCATTCATAACCAACAAATGCCATCCCTCTCGCCCCTCTCCTTCAAATGAGGAACGAGAGGGAGTGAGCCCTATTTTTTCATCTGTTCATCACGACAGAACTGACGTAGCTCACGGCACGTTTGACCTGCACTATAGATTAAAATGTCCAGCTGTTCGAGAGTATCGGACAACTTTTTCATTCTGTAGTCTATCTGTTTGATGAAATCGTGAGATGAATGTATAGTCACATCATCCATGATAATCCTCCTTCTGTAAGGGTTATTGTGGTAGTGGCGCATGGGTGTTCTAGCATCTGTGCGTCACGCTAAGTGTATCAGATGAAATAAGATGATTGCAAATCAATTTTAGTAAATTTTTATCTAATTTGTCTTTTCTACTGAATTAAAATAACATATTCCTGTCTAGAAAATCATAAACTAAAAATACATTGACAAGGCGTACCAAAAATGATACATTTAAATATGAAGATACTTGCTGTTAAGTTCTATAGAACTAAAGCAGGAAGAGAACCTGTAAGAGAATGGTTCTTAGAGCTCTCAAAAGAAGATAAAAAGATAATTGGAGTAGACATAAAAACAGTTGAATTTGGTTGGCCAGTTGGAATGCCTATCTGTCGACCCCTAAGAGAAGGACTCTATGAAGTGCGTTCTAACTTGAGTTCTAATAAAACTGCAAGAGTTATTTTTACTTTGCATAAGAGAGAAATGATTTTATTGCATGCTTTCTTTAAAAAAACACAAAAAATATCAGACATCGATTTAGATTTAGCTAAAAAACGATTAAGGAGTTTGAAAAATGACAAATAAATATATTGGAGAAGATTTCAATACGTTTCTTGAAAAAGAAAATATTTTAGTGGAAGCAGAAGCTCTCGCTCTAAAAAGAGTTATTTCTTTTGAACTTGAAAAGGCTATGAAGGAAAAGAGCATTACGAAAACCGAAACTGCTCGACGCATGCATACAAGTCGCATCGCCTTTGATCGTCTTCTCGATCCAAATAATACAAGTGTCACATTGAAAAGTTTGGAAAAAGCTGCTGTTGCTTTAGGGAAGAGGATTCATCTTGAGTTAAAGAATATTTGAAAAATATTAAATATATCTCTCATGATTCATAGTTTGGGCTTTTTTCTGTATCCCTTCTCCGTCTTAGCACCCGTGCGACAGTGTGATCGCAATGACAACCCAACCATGAATCATTTGGTTCCTATTAATGAAAGTGTGTTCATGAATGACATATAGTCATTGACCCCACTTATGGAAAGACCCATTCTTGTCAGCTGATGCAATCCCTCTCGCCCCTCTCCTTCAAGTGAGGAACGAGAGGGAGCAAGCCCTATTTCCGGACGGCTTGCATTAATTAGCTCCTTATTCAAAGCTCGGGTTAGTTAACTGTATGAATCTCAGACTCTTTCTCGCCAGAACTCTTTGAAGTGGCATTGCCATTATCGGGACGAGCAGGCTTTGTCGCTGAAATATGGAGAGACCCAAGAAAAAGAGTTCCTGGTATAATATTTGGTTTCTCAAATTGTACAGTAATATCTTGGAATCCTGCATAGTCTAACAGGAAAACAGAACCATTAATGGACATGTCGTTATTAAAATTATTAGCATGTTCTTTAAACATTTTCATGTATGTATGCTCTGGGATTTTGTATTTGTTCTCACTATTATATACAAGATTAAGCATCTTTCTTTTAGAATCATAGGTAAATTTCAAATCATTTTCATGCATAGCTCGGAGAGACCACGCTGTATCATCACTACCATTGTAAAAAACGGCAAAACTTAATAGCTCGATCTTACCTCCAGGTTTTAAGACCTTATAATAGGCTTCTGCTAGTTCTCGAGTCGCAGTATCTTCGTTTGCCTTACCCAAAACAACATCATATTCAATTAACCCCTTTCCAACATGTTCAAATACCGCAGTCTCATATTTTTTAGGTGTAAGCTCTTGGATTAACTTGTGATTCCAGCCACTTCCCTTAATATCTCCACTATCATCAATGTTAATAGATAATCGACCCGGTTTATTCTTGTATCCTCCAATAACTAATATATTCCCTTCAAAATCATCATCCAAGCCCGCCTGGAGAGGAGAAAGACTTAAGTTCAGAGTCGCTATAAGTAAATATGAAAAATATTTCATTAAATAATTCCTTCACAAAAATTTAGATTAATAATATTACATATAAGTGCAGCAAAATTATTTGCAATCCTTTTCTTTCAGACGATCTCACTCTCACCCCATTTTCAAATCAAAGGAAGCTTTAATCAATGCCTTCGTATAAGGTTCTTGGGGGGATGTGAATATGGATTCGGCCGAACCACGCTCCACGATTTTTCCTTTTTTCATAACAAGAACGTCATGGCTGATGGCGCGAACAACCGCTAAATCATGACTAATAAAAAGATAGGCCAACTTATGGGTTAACTGAAGTTTTCGGAGCAAATCAATCACATCGACTTGGACAGATCGATCAAGGGCTGAGGTGGGCTCATCCAGCACCACAAGCTTAGGCTTTAGGACGATAGCCCGCGCAATGGCGACGCGTTGACGCTGCCCACCTGAAAACTCATGGGGGTAGCGATGTCTTGCTTCTGGATCAAGGCCGACTTCCATCAAAGCCTGAATAACGAGGAGATCCCGTTCCTTAGGTGTTTTGCCAATTCCATGAATCTCAAGGCCTTCAGCGACAATTTGCCCCACGCTCATCCGAGGACTTAAGGAGCTAAAGGGATCTTGAAAGACAACTTGCATTTCCCGCCTTAAAGGTCGCATATGTTTTCGAGAAAAATCTTGGATCTCTTGCCCTGCAAACCAAATGGTCCCTTGACTTTTTTCGAGACGCAAGAGAGCCATAGCAAGGGTTGTTTTTCCTGACCCACTCTCTCCCACGACCCCAAGAGTATGTCCCTCTTTTAACCTGATGCTTACATCATCGACGGCATGAATAGCGCCCACTTTTCGACGAAGAAGACCTTCTCGAATATCGAAATCTACCTTCACATGCTCGGTTTTAAGAATGAGTGGAGCCTCAGAGGATGCAGGTACGGCCTCTCCCTTTGGAAAAGAATTGATGAGATGGCGTGTATAGGGTGATTTAGGATGGGCAAAGATAGTATCTGTTCCCCCCTCCTCCACCATTTCGCCGTCTTTCATCACCACAATGCGATCGGCCATTTTACGGACAATCCCTAAATCATGGGTAATCAACAGCATCGCCATACCAAGCTTATGCTGAAGATCTTTCAAAAGATCCAATAATTTTGCTTGAATGGTAACATCAAGCGCTGTTGTAGGTTCATCCGCAATCAGGATTTGGGGCTCGCAAGCAAGAGCCATGGCAATCATCACCCGCTGACGTTGTCCTCCAGAAAGCTGGTGAGGGTAGGCTTGAAGGCGGGATTCTCCATCCTTAAACCCTGCCATCTCAAGAAGTTCGATGCAACGCTTCCGTGCTGGTTTGCCCGTAAGGCGTTTATGAATTTGGAGGACCTCACTAATTTGCCGTTCAACATTGTGAAGGGGATTGAGGGACGTCATGGGCTCTTGAAAAATCATAGAAATTTTGTTGCCACGAATGGTGCGAAGATAATCCTCTCCAGCTCCAACCAAATCGTGATTATGAAAATAAATATGTCCTCCGGGATGAGAGGCTTTGGGATAAGGTAAAAGCTGAAGAATCGAAAGAGCTGTTACTGACTTCCCCGATCCACTTTCACCTACGATAGCGACTGTTTCGTGTGGATTAAGCGTAAAGGAAACAGACTTTACAGCCTGAATAATATGATCTCCCTGGCGAAAGTGAACACTTAAATTTTCAACGGAGAGTAAAGGCTTCGTCATTGATTTGTCTTCCGAGGATCAAAAGAGTCCCGCACAGCTTCCCCAATAAAAATCAAAAGTGTCAGCATCACAGCAAGGACCACAAAGGTCGTTATTCCAAGCCAGGGAGCTTGTAAATTATTTTTTCCTTGGTTTAACATCTCACCAAGAGAAGGTGAGCCAAGGGGGAGTCCAAAGCCTAAAAAGTCAAGAGATGTGAGAGTTGTAATGGATCCATTGAGGATAAAGGGCATAAAGGTTAGTGTTGCAACCATGGCATTCGGAAGGACATGTCGATAAATAATTCGGGGTGTCGAAAGCCCCAACGCCCGAGCAGCCTTGACGTAATCCAAGTTACGGGCTCGTAAAAACTCGGCTCGAACCACAGGAACCAAGGCCATCCAACTAAAAAGAAGCATTAAGCCTAAAAGCCACCAAAAATTGGGTTGTACGACACTTGCCAAAATGATCAACAGATACAAGACAGGCATCCCCGACCAAATTTCGATAAACCTTTGGAAGAAAAGGTCGGTAAGCCCGCCAAAATATCCCTGAACTGCCCCTGCCGCCACGCCCACCAAGGAGCTAAAAAGAGTCAAAGTCAAACCGAACAACACAGAAATACGAAATCCATAAATCAGCCGCGCGAGTACGTCTCGTCCCTGGTCGTCCGTTCCAAGCCAGTTTTCTCTTGAAGGCGGTGCAGGGACCGGAACGGGCAAATCATAATTCACTGTGTTATAACTATAAGGAATCAAAGGCCAAATCATCCATCCCTTTTTATCAATCAAGTCTCGAACAAAAGAATCTCGATAATTGGCTTCTGTCTCAAATTCTCCACCAAAGGTTGTTTCAGGATATTCTTTAAAAATGGGAAAATAGTAATGGTCATCATATTTGATGAGGAGAGGCTTATCATTTGCAATGAATTCTGCAAAGAGAGTGACAAAAAATAGAATCAAGAAAATCCAGAAAGAATAATAGCCCCTTTTGTTTGCCTTAAATTGAGAAAGACGTCTCTGCGTTAAAGGAGTAAAAGCCATCAACCCATCCTTCTCTCAAAATCAATACGCGGGTCGATAAAGGTATAGGTCAAGTCTCCAATGATATGAAGCAAAAGCCCAAGGAGCGTAAAAATATACAAGGTTCCAAATACCACAGGGTAATCCCGCCCAATAGCTGATTCAAATCCTAAAAGTCCTAAACCATCTAAAGAAAAGATCACTTCAATCAGAAGAGATCCTGCAAAGAAAATGTGGATGAGGGCAGCTGGCATTCCTGCAACCACAATCAACATGGCATTCCGAAAGACATGGCCAAAGAGAACACGCCGTTCCGTTAATCCCTTAGCACGTGCCGTTACCACGTATTGCTTGTTAATTTCCTCCAAAAAAGAGTTTTTCGTCAGCAGAGTCAAACTTGCAAATCCGCTAATGACGAGAGCGGTGATGGGCAAGACCATATGCCATAAATAATCGAGCACTTTATCTATTAAGCTCAACTGATGCCAGTTGTCTGATACAAGCCCCCTTAAAGGAAAGATTGACCAGAAGCTCCCGCCTGCAAAAAGAACGATAAGAAGGATTGCAAATAAAAATCCAGGGATTGCATAGCCTACAATCACAACGGCGCTTGTCCAAATATCAAATGGCGACCCATCTCGGACCGCTTTTCGAATCCCGAGGGGAATTGAAATCAAATACACAAAAAGTGTTGTCCAAAGTCCAATACTGATAGAAACGGGCATTTTTTCAATGATAAGCCCAATAACCGAACGATCCTTAAAATAGCTATCTCCAAAATTAAATGTCAGATAATTTTTCACCATGAGTAAAAAACGCTCAAGGGGAGGTTTGTCAAACCCGAACATCTTCTCAAGCTTTTTAATGAATTCAGGGTCAAGACCCTGGGCGCCACGATATTTAGATTCAAAACCATGGGACTCACCAAACTGCTCCATACCATGGGTTGCCTCAGCTCCTGCACCGGTAAGGCGGGCCGTTGCATCAACATTGCTTCCGCGGATTTTAGCAATCATTTGTTCCACAGGCCCGCCAGGGGCTGCTTGGATAATGATAAAGTTAATGACCAAAATACCAAAAAGAGTTGGAATGATGAGAAGCAGACGTCTGAGAAGGTAGGAGATCATTTTTTGCACTCTCCCGATTCGTCATCCCGGGATTTAAAAACCTTTCCCGAGATCTTGGCTATAGCCAAGATAGAGGGATTAGGGCTTTTTAATACCCGGGACCCAGGGATCTTTTTGAAAGAAATAAAATACATTCCTAGGTCCCGGATATTAAGAAAATCTACAGCGTCCCCTAAAAAGGGGCCGCTTAGATTTTCTAAATTCCGGGATGACGCTATGTTTTTAATTAAATTCTGCATCTTATCTATACAGCTTTTTCTCTAACGAAGCATCCACCCACCAGGTATTGAATCCGACTCCGTCCTTAGGTTTCTTCTCAGGTTGCCCAAATTTATTCCAATAAACCACACGGATCTGTTTACTATGCCAACCCGGAATTCCGTAATAGCCCCAGAGTAAAACGCGATCCAACGCTCGCACACGTGCTTCCAAAGTAGGCCTGTCAGGTGAAGTGACAACAAGTTCAGTAAGCTGATCCACAACAGGATCTTTAATACCAGCAGAGTTGCGTCCATTCCTTACATCTGCAAAATGAGACCCCCAAAATTCCCTTTGCTCATTACCAGGTGATTCTGATTGAGAAATAAGGTCGATAATCATATCGTAATTATAGTCTCCAGCCCTCTGAATATATTCAGAAGGTGTCACGGTTCGGATAGCCACTTTAATTCCTAAGGGGGCGAGGTTCCTCTGCAAAACAAGTGCAATACGTTCGTAACCGGGATCTGCTATTAAGAGTTCGAAAGTAAAAGGCTCTCCCGTCCTTTCATTGACTCTCTTTCCATCTTTAATGCTCCATCCGGCTTCTTTCAAAAGTTTATCTGCCTCTGTCAGGATTTTCCTGTTATTCCCTGATGCGTTTGTGATGGGAAGTTTGAATTCTTGTGTAAACACTTCAGCTGGAAGTTGACTTTTGAAGGGCTCTAAAATTTTGAGCTCTTCTCCTTGAGGAAGTCCAGACGATGCCATTGGAGAGTTGCTAAAGTAGCTCAAGCTCCGTGTATAAGCGTTGTGGAAAAGGTTTTTATTCGTCCATTCAAAATCAAAAGCTTTAGCAAGAGCTTCCCTAACCTTCCGATCCTGGAAAATAGGTTTACGTGTATTAAAGACATATAACTGTATACCTTGTGGTAAAGTATTTGGAGATTCAGCTTTGATCAACTTACTTTCTCTTACGGCTGGGATATCATATCCAATCGCCCAATTCTTGGCAATATTTTCCGTTCGAAAATCATGATCACCACCCTTAAAAGCTTCGAAAAGGACATCTTGATCCCGATAATACACATAAGTGATATCGAAGTTATTTTGACCTTTCTTAGAGGGCACAGTCTCCCCCCACCACTCGGGGATTCGTTCATAGTTGACTAATTGTCCCGCCTTGAAACTTGCAATTTTATAAGGTCCACACCCAATAGGAGGGGTAAGATCGGCTTTTTCAAAAGCATGTTCAGTATAATGAGCTTTAGAAAATACAGGAAGTTGCCCTAAAATAGCAGCGAGTTCACGGTTTTGATCTGTTGAAAAAACAAACCGCACTTGATCAAGTCCTACCTTCTCAACACCTTTAACATCTTTGTAGTAATGAGCAAACATCGGACTTCCTTTTTTTATAAGTGTGTTGAATGAAAAAATGACATCCTCCACAGTTACAGGCGTCCCGTTAGAAAACTTAGCGTTGCTATTCAATGTAAATGTCACGCTCTTTCTATCAGGAGCGACTTCAACTTTTTTCGCCAAATAGGCATAGGTTGATAACGGCTCATCCTCAGCCGTAGTGAGAAGAGTACAGTGAAGCATGTCAGTCCCAATAGCGGCATTCCCCTTAATAATGTATGGATTAAAGGTATCAAAACTCCCAAAATGGGCCAATTTTACGAGTCCCCCTTTGGGAGCATTTGGGTTTACATACTCAAAATGGGTAAAGCCATCAGGATATTTTAAATCACCGCATACGGCAATTCCATGGGTCGGAGAGGATGATGTAGCATACGTTTCAGCATGGAGTGGTAAAATACTAATCAGGCTTAAGAAAAAACGAAATAGCTTCATATTTTTATTCTCCTTGTACCTTGAAGGAAAGGTAGCCCCATCTTATTTATTCAGTTTCTTCTCTAATGCAGGATCCACCCACCATGTACTCAACCCAATTCCATCTTTAGGCTTCTTTGCAGGCTGACCAAACTTATTCCAATAGGCAATACGGCTTTTTTTGCCATGCCATCCGGGAATACCATAATACCCCCATAGTAAAACCCGATCTAAAGCGTGGACCCGAGCTTCCAAAGTGGGTCGGTCAGGAGAACTAATAATCAGCTCCACAAGTTTATCTACGACTGGATCTTTAACTCCAGCATAATTTCGCCCATCTCTCAGGTCAGCATACTTCGAGGACCAAAATTCCCGTTGCTCATTGCCAGGTGTTTCTGTCTCAGGAATAATGGCCATAATCATATCGTAATTGAAGTTTCCAACCCTTTGAATATACTCAGAGGGTGTGACTGTCCGGGTTGTCATTGCAATCCCTAATGCAGCGAGATTACGTTGTAAGGCAAGCGCGATACGTTCATAACCTGGATCATCCAACAAGAACTCAAACGTAAAGGGCTCTCCCGTCTTTTCATTGACCCTCTTTCCGTTTTTCACAATCCATCCCGCTTCTTTCAAAAGTTTATCTGCTTCTGCTAAGACCTTCCGATCATTTCCCGATGCATTTGTGACTGGAAGTTTAAATTCTTGAGTAAACACCTCAGGTGGAAGCTGGTTTTTAAATGGCTCCAAGGTTTTAAGCTCTTCCCCCTGGGGGAGTCCCGAAGACGCCATGGGGGAGTTACTATAATAGCTCAAGCTCCGTGTATAAAAGTTATAGAAAAGGTTTTTATTCGCCCATTCAAAGTCAAATGCTTTTGCCAAGGCTTCCCTGACTTTCCGATCCTTAAAAATGGGTTTGCGTGTATTAAAGACAGACATCTGCATGCCTTGGGGCATCTTATTCGGAAACTCTCCCTTGATAATTTTGCCCTCTTTTACGGCAGGAATATTATATCCCGTCACCCAATTTTTGGCTATGTTTTCCAAACGGAAATCATGATCTCCACTTTTGAAAGCCTCAAAAAGGACGTTTTGATCCCGATAGTATACATAGGCAATATCGAAGTTGTTTTCCCCTTTCTGAGAAGGAAGGTTTTCTCCCCACCATCCAGGGATTCGCTCATAGTTAACCGTTTGCCCTGCCTTTAAACTTGCGATTTTATAAGGGCCGCATCCGACCGGTGGCGTTAAATCTGCTTTTTCAAAATCATGTTTTGTGTAGTACGCTTCTGAAAACACATAAAGTTGTCCTAAAATCGCCGGCAGCTCACGGTTTTGATCTGTTGAAAAGACAAACCGAACTTGATCAGGCCCCACTTTTTCAACCTTTTTAACATCTTTGTAATATTGAGCAAATATGGGCATAGCTTTTTTGATCAAGGTATTAAAAGAAAATATAACATCATCTACTGTCACAGGTGTCCCATCAGAGAACTTAGCATTTTTATTCAAGGTAAAAGTTACGCTTTTTCGATCAGGGGCCAATTCAACTTTTTCGGCCAAGTAGGCATAGAGTGAGAAAGGCTCATCATCGGCTTGGGCCAGAAGAGTGCAATGTAGTCCTGCAGCTCCAGCCGCTGGGTTTCCCTTAATAATAAAAGGATTAAAGTTATCAAAACTTCCTAAACCCGCGGCCTTTACCTCCCCTCCTTTGGGGGCATTCGGATTGGCATAATCAAAATGGGTAAACCCAGCGGGATATTTTAAATCCCCATATACAGAAATTCCATGAGTTGGTTGCGTTGGAGAGGAGGAAATTTCAGCGTGAAGGGAGGAAGGATAATAGATGAGTGCACTTAATAAAATAGAGTTAAACACGTTCATTTTTTTATGTCTCCTGTCATATTTTTTTAACAAAACCCACAACTTTAGGATCCCGTTTGATGATTAGTAGATTTTTCTAGCATACCCTTACAAAAGAGGTAACACTTTTCTGAACTGCGTGATTTAATACTCATGGAAGAGTTCCCAGAAAAGAGTAAACAGGAAGGTCGGTCTCCAGTTTGATCACTTCCGACTTAATCTTCTGACTTGAAATCCGGTCTTTCGTTGAATACGTTGCTTAATCCCATTAGATCCCAAATTATGCCCGTTTCCATACATTAATAATATGGGAGGAGTATTTGACGAGGAGACCTCTCGTATTCTTTCTTCTAACAAAGGATTAATTGTTCTTTCCCACCATCTTTGGTTTCGCATATCTACGCCTACTTGACCCTCTTTCATCCACCCATAATCGACATCTTTTTCTCTTTCCCTGAAGTAATATCTCACCACAGGATCCTGAAAATCTATATCATCAAGAGTTGGAATACGCTTTTCTAAATCTTCTTCGGTCTCTTCTATTAGAGATTTAAACCTTTGAAGGCTTTCTTCTATCAATAACTTGTAGGACTCAAAGCAAAATGGGGCGTTCGGTAATGAAAAGGCCGCTTCCTCTTGAGCTGCCTCATCTATGTCGCGTTCATTCTCTAATTCTTCTATTTCTCTTTGAGCTTCAAAAAAGATGCGACTAATTTGACTATCTAGGTCTATTATATAACCTTTCTCTAGATATTCATCTAAAACATAATTTAAATTGGAATAAAAGTAATATGGGTCAATTTCATTAATATACTCAATATTTTTTCCTTGCTCTTTTAATATTAAATGTAACATTTCTTTACTATCGAGGTTTAATAAATTTGTCCATCCTTGTGTAAAGACTTCATTCAGATAAATCTTCATTTCATCAAGTTTTGATTTCCATAGAGCAAGCTGATCTCTATCATTCTCATCTGTAACATAACGGCCTCTTATTAAGGAGGTAGCAATAGCAATATCTCTATCAATGCATTGACCAATATTAAGCTTTTTACGCGAGTCTTCTATTGTTGTGGGGTTATCTTCACCCTCTTCTTCAGAGGAATCATCACGAATTTCCATTATGAGTTTACTCCCTTCAGTCTCAGCAATGGAATGAATCCATTTTAAAATACGCGGATGCAGTGCCTCTAAAGGTAAGGTATGTACAACTGGTAAGATAAAGACATTCAAAGGTTTTCCCCCATAGAAAATAGAATAGAAAGGCGGGTTGGTTTGAGTTTCAATAAATCTTTGCCTCGTCATTCCAAATATTTTGTAGTTATGAAAAAGAGTATAAACATCAGGAGGAGGAAGAGGAAAAAGAACTGTTGTTCTTTTAAGGGAACGTTTTTTTTGTTGGCCTATATCTTTTTGAGAAACCTCTCTCCGAGAAAACCAATAATCTAACAAATCATGAAAGCTGACTCCCTTAATCAAAGGACTATCTGTTTGCAGAAGTGTGCGCAAACTTTTGAGATGAAGCGGAAGCGCCTTTGGAAAACAATCTTCATTTATAAAATGAATAGATACCGGAACACCATCGAGCTCAGAATGATCAGACTTTATTGCAAATGGTATTCGTGTGACTCGAATTTGTTCACTATCCATCGGCCTCAGAATAATAACGATATTCTTTTTTCCTGCATCTTCTTTATCCATCCCATGAACTTGGGTAGACAAAATAAGAGCAACAATAAGGAAAGAACTGAAAAAGGAAATTATAAAAGGTACATTTTTTTTCATAAAGCTAATCAGAAATATTAAAAGCATATTTCTATTTAGTATTTATTTTTTTGAAGTTCAATAAAAAAATCTTCTCATGAATTTAAACAAAAAAGACAATTGCTTCGTCGCTCCGCTCCTCGCAAAGACGAGCTGGGAACGCTTCCCGGTGTCGTCTTCGCGAGCCCACTAAGCGGGCGTGGCGATCCAGAAACTGCAGTTGATTACCAACTTCTCGACCTAAAGGATGGTGAGAGGCGCTGCAATGACCATAGTTCTATGAAGGGGCTTTTGGTGCAGCCGCAGGTATTTCTGGTTTTTGAGCCGGCGGTGTCTGTATTGGCTTTACTGCCGGAGGCGGCTGCTGTGTCTCTGCCCCTGGAGCTGGCTTTGTCTCTGCTGGCGCTGCCTTCACCTCAGGTATAGGTGGTGGGTTATTCGTCTCTTTGCGCAGATAAGCGATCAAGTCGGCTCTTTCTTTATCATCTTTAATCCCTGCAAAAGACATCTTTGTTCCAGGCACGTAGTCACGAGGACTATACAAATAGATATTTAAATCATCATAGGTCCATGAACCGCCCTTTTTTTCCATCCCTTGGGAATAGGTATAGCCAGCATGTTTTGCCTTTTGAGCACCCACAATGTTATGTAAATTAGGGCCAATCCTATTGGGCCCTCCGGCTTCGATCGTATGGCAACTTGCACATTTTTTAAAAACGATAGCCCCTTTTTCAGCACTTGCTGTCGCGAGTAAGGGTTCGATAGGGGCAGGTCCTTGTTTCTCTTCTTTTCCACCTGCTGCCTGTTGAGCAGTCGATACCCCTGCAATTTTAAAAGCATTTTCTTTAAGCATCTTTGGATGAATCAGAATATTGGATATCAGGTCAGCCCCTTTAATCGTCAGCAGGGCAATCAGTATTGCTGCAGCAATTTTGTTGAATTCAAAACTATCCATTTCCCTTTTGTTTCTTATCCTTACAAAATTTAGCCTACTATATAGAGCTCTCTGAAAAGATGGTAGTCATTCTTCGCGCATTTTTTCCGGTTTGTGATATGTTCCATATAAAATTTGACAAGATGAGCGAGGATTTAAGTTATAAATATCCATAACTCTTTTAAAAATTCTGTAAGGCAAGGGACTGTGACCAGGATGGGGCATCCGTCCCCCTATTGCTTTCAAACTTCGTAAAAACTCTAGAGCACTTGACGGCGTTGTCGTAACCCATTCTTCTTCTACGTGGCGAAAACCAGAAAGGGGAAGCCAATCTTTAAGCTGACCAAAAGATATAAAATCTAATATCCCACATGGCGCTTCAGCGAGAGTGTGGGCTGTGCGCCATTCATGAAAAGTATTATTTCCAAGCGTTGTAATGTAAAGCCGTCCTCCTGGTTTTAAACAGGCAGCTAGACGCACGAGGGCACTCTTCGGATCTTGAAACCAATGAAGTGCCAAATTTGACACAATTACATCAAAAGATGCTGAGAAACAGGGGCGTTCACCATCAACCACAAGAGGGAAAACGTGCCCTCCCCTCGCCTGCCCCTGTGCTTTTTGAAGAAGAGAAAAGGAAATGTCAGTTAAAACATATTGATCAGCGTGTAGAGCAAGACGGTGGCTTAGCATTCCTGTTCCACACCCGACTTCTAAAATCGTCCCTAATGAAGTCCCTTCTTTCCTTAAGATATTCGCAGCCAGCCTTTGAGCGACAAAATTTTGAACCAAAGCATATTGATCATAACTGTCCTTTGCTCGGGAAAAAGCTTGCACAACTTTAGAATGACGCGTCATTAAGTTTGATCCAGGTTTATATTATTTGCTGCCAGAATATCCTTTTGGGACTGGATTTAAAAGATATATACCTAAAAAATTTGAAGATATCTGGACTGCTCTCGACACCGCATAGGCGTAGCCGGGTCGGAGCAAAGCATGTCCCCGTGAAAATGGGGAACGGGTGGGGGACGTTTATTGGTTCCTCGCCTTAGCGAGGACAAGCTTCGTGAGCCCCCAAAGGGGACGTGGCGATCCAGAAATAAGGGGTTTTCAAGTATGAAGAGCATAAATGAATGATTTTTAATCTTATCAAAAATTAAATGCCTATTTCTTTTTTGTTAATGATTTAGTAACCTTTCTTAACGTATGCATAAAAAATAAATTTTTATGGGAGAAAAAAATGGCCACACCTCTTTGGCCCTTATGCAGATTAACACTCTTGATTACTTTTCTCTGGATGATTTTAGCTTGTTTAGCCTTAATGAGAGAAAGCTATGGGGCCAAAATACTACATACCACCCGGAAAGTGGGTCATTCCATTAACCAACAAACGTCCTTTAATATTAATAACTGTTCAGCTCACATTGAACACTATGAAAAACACCATGGCATTCCTCCGGGTCTTTTACATGCCATCTCAAAGGTAGAATCAGGGCGAAAAGATGATACAGGCCGGGTTATCGCTTGGCCGTGGACAGTGAATGCAGAAGGACAGGGTTATCACTTTCCGACGAAGGAAGCCGCCATTGCAGCTGTTCGTGAAATGCAACTCAATGGAATTTCAAGTATAGATGTGGGATGTATGCAAGTTAATCTTTATCATCATCCCCATGCCTTTAAATCTTTGCTTGATGCCTTTGATCCTGCCAAAAACGTGGCCTATGCTGCGCATTTCTTGAAAGGACTCAAAAACGAGCACGCTTCTTGGTCCAGGGCTGTTGCCCATTATCATTCGGCAAACCCAATCCACCATATCCCTTATCATAAAAATGTTATGAGGGTATGGAATCGAGAAATGAAAGCAGGTGGCGTAGTCCTTGCTGCCGGCATTTTCGAAGAAGAAACTCGGAAAAACGTCAATCGTATTCACCGCTTGGAGAATATTAAAACATTAAGTTTGAAAAGAGCTTCATATACCACTGCAGCTCATAAGAGCGCCGTCAGAAGAATCGTTGGGAGCAACTCTCGTCACATCCATCGGGTTCATTCAATGTCTCATCGAAAAACGCTAAAGATTTCTTAATCTTCGCTACTTTCCCCTTGCAGTTTTAGGGAGATTCAACTAAGAAGATCTGATTCTAAGTGCGCCCGTAGCTCAATTGGATAGAGCATCTGACTACGGATCAGAAGGTTAGGAGTTCGACTCTTCTCGGGCGCGCCAGTGGAATTAAGCGTTCTTGAGGATCATAAAATTCCTTCAAAAAATACCCAAAAGCATATCGTAAGCAAATAAGAAAAATTCAGCTCAACAAACCTCTGTAGTTAATATTCCTGCTTTCAACAGATGAGTGAAACCACGGTTTTTTAATTGCTGAGGCTATTAATTGGGCCCTTGAATGACGATTCCTGTAGCTAGGATGCAACAAAGAAAGTTTTACCAAAATTTTACTAAAATTATTTATAGACAACGTCTCAAAAAATATGCCTGAATCGACGCCATCTCCAAAAAAGATCAAAAAAAGGAAAAAAAATGAAAAAAATATTCTGCACACTCGCTGCTTATGGTGCTCTAACAGGGACTGCTTTTTCACAAGAAAAAACACCTTCAATCCCTACTCAACAACCGTGCTACCCATCAAATGTCTGTTACTTCGACGGCTTTTACATCGGCGGCCAAGTTGGTGTTTCTTCGCTGAAAACGAAAGAAAGAACATCCAACCCTAACGAAACACACCATTTTGGGGATACCAAATTTGCGGGAGGCGGCTTAGTTGGTTACGATCTTAGCTGTCAGAAGTTCAAGCTGGGTGCTGAATTTGTCTTTAATGGTTCGGGAACTAAGGCAAAAGCTATTCACCATTTCAATAATACGAAGATAACACTTAAGAATAATTATATGTGGGGTTTCCGCGCTCTACCAGGTTATGAAGTCACGCCAGGTACTGTTGCTCATATACTTGTGGGTTATGCTAATGGACATTTCAAGCTAAAGGACAATGGTACTTATGTTATAACTAATAGGAAATTTCATAAAAGTGGATTTCAGGCTGGGGTTGGGCTAAAGACCCTTATAGCATGCAACTTCGTTTTACGAGTTGACGCTCTTTATACAATCTATGGAAGTAAATCCTATGCTGCACCTCATACAGGTGATCTTACGGCAGATAGGATTAAAAATAAGCCTAGCGCTTTTGAGGGATTTGTATCTTTAATTTATAAATTTTAAGTAATTGAATAAACAGATAAATTCTGACAGACACTCTGCGGGTCAAACTTTGCGGAGTGTTTTCTATAAAAAATTCTGAATTTAAAAAATTTGACTCTTCCAGAAGAATCCTTACAATAAATGATATAAAAAAGGATTTTAAATGCGTCCCATTCAAATTGCTCCTTCACTACTCTCTGCTGATTTTGCTCGCTTGGGTGAGGAAATCAAAGCCATTGAGCCCTACGCGAATATGATTCACATTGATGTGATGGATGGGCATTTTGTGCCAAATCTAACCTTTGGCGCCCCTGTTATTGAGAAATTGCGGTTATGGACAACCCTTCCTTTTGATGTGCATCTCATGATCTCACCGGTAGATCCCTTCCTGGAAGATTTTGCTAATGCGGGCGCTAATATTTTGACAGTCCATCCTGAGGCAAGTGTTCATGTTTACCGCACCTTACAAGTCATTAAGGAATTGGGGTGTAAGGCAGGAGTTGCTCTTAACCCTGGTACCCCCCTTGGAAGGATAGAACCTCTTTTACCCGTAGTTGATTTAATTCTCGTTATGACTGTTAATCCGGGCTTCGGAGGACAAGCCTTTTTAGAGAGTCAACTTCCAAGAATAGAGCAAGTTCGCCGGCTCATAGAGGGGTCTGGTCGCGAGATTTTATTAGAGGTAGATGGGGGTATTTCTTCTATAACAGCACCGCTTGCAATTAATGCCGGAGCTGATGTACTGGTTGCAGGTAATGCTATTTTTAACAATGGAGGACCAGCCCATTATGAAGAGTCCATCCAAGCCTTAAGAGGAAAAAATGGCTAAAAAACTTTCAATATCTGAGCTTCATGAAGCCCTTAAAAAACTGCCCGGATGGGAAGAGGGAGCAAAAGGCAAAGTGATTACAAAAACGTATACATTCCCAACTTTCGTCGAAGCTTTTGCTTTTATGACGCGCGTTGCGTTTTATATCGAAAAAACCAACCATCATCCCGAATGGACCAATGCGCACAATAAAGTACACGTTAATTTGCTTACCCACTCATGTGATGGGGTGAGCGCAAAAGATATTGCTCTTGCGCTCGCGATGGATGAAGCTGCTTTTGCCTTTCTTAATCCTTGTATGACGGATCAGTCCGATCTCGTTTTTTAAGAAAGATGCTTCTCCCTGTCTCTTCAAAAGTAATTTGATTATAGTGATCAAAACATAAACTTGTTTACAAGTTCTTTCACAATATGCGAAAAAATAACATTAATGGACAATTTTAAATGATAATATATGCTTAAGAGGGTTTCTTATGAATAAATTCGCAAGTTCAAGTATTCTTATAGGTCTATTACTCTGTCTCCCTCTTAATGATGGAAACTGTATTTTCATACCAAACGAAGAGATGGACGCTCCTATAGAGGGAACAACAATACGGAAAGATAAAGATAAGAGTTCAGTTAGCCCCCAAGCTCGGATGCTAAGCCATTCTATTGAGGCAAAGTATAAAAAGCCACTCTGGACACTAGCTTCGGGGGAACTTTTTGGATCTAAGGTTACATTATCAGAAGAAGAGAAGGATCAAATTTCAAAAGATAGAATATCTGCTAAAAAAACAGTAAAAGAGTTTTTAAAGAACTATCCTGAAATTCCGTATGAAGCCCTTCGTATCGTGAAGCATCTTTTTAATACATATACAGAGATACAAGATTTATCTGACTATTTGCTCGGAGATAGAGCGGTAAATATTAAAGGAATGTACCCTTCTGATGAGAATTCATCTTCTGAGAATAGGAAATTCTTTTTATTTCCCTTACCCCGTAGCGATGATTTCGAGTGCTATAACGAATGGACACCTACTCAGAACATTTGGAAATGGGCAAAGGATCGTCAGAAGAAAGCGAGGGTAACCCCACAAATTATTAATTTAGTCGATATCGATGATCTCCCTCCACTTGTGGAAGGTAAAGAGTAACAAGGAGTACAGTTGCATCACCATAAAGACTCTGAAACCAATATTTGTTATGGAGTAAGTGCAAAAGATAGTGCTCTTGCGCTCATGATGGATGATGATGCTTTTGCCTTTCTTATCCGTAACCCCAGTTTTGGATAAAGAAATCGGTTATGTTTAGTAACTCATTGAGAAAAAACATCATTTTCTCCCTTCTCCGTGTCATCCTTGCCCCCGCTTATCCTTATAGGATAAATTGTTCCTAATTACATAAGCGGGGGTTTGCCAAGCGAAGCGGGCATTAGCTTTTCTTGGCCGAGGATCGTGTATTAAGATATCCAGTGAAAAATTGATTCGAGATTCTTTTTTAAAAAAATAGATCCTCGGCCAAGAAATTACTAATGTTTTCCTTTGGAAAACAAAGCATTTCTTGCCAAGGATGACACCATTTCTGAAATCGATAGGTAGGTTTGCATGATTCCTTATCCAAAACTGGGGTTACGTAATTATTCACCTCCTTGTGTCATCCCTTGCGAAGACGAGGGATAACATGCGTGAGGAGGATGGTGAATGGTTACCTTAATCCTTGTATGACATATCAGTCCGTTCTAGTTTTCTAAGGAGAGCCGTCCAATCTCGAAACCCAAAGTCAGGCTCAAAATCACGGACGTCTTTAGCAGCTTGCTCACACACTTTTTCGGGTGGGATAACAACCTTCTGGCCACCCCCGAGGGCTGCACATTGAACTTTACAAGCTTGTTCTAGAAAATAGGCATAAAGGAAGGCTTCATGAACAGTCGCTCCACAGGTTAACGTCCCATGATTGCGTAAAATCATGGCCTTTTGTTGCCCAAGGTCTTGAACCAAATTCGCGCCTTGCCGCTGATTATCAAGAGCGAGGGAATCGTATGTATGGTAAGCAAGCTGCTTATAAAAGTGAAACGAGAACTGACTCAGAGGAAGAAGCCCACAATCCATGGCAGAAACGGCAACACCTGCAGTGGTATGCATATGAAAAACAGCGTTTACCTCCGGACGATTTTTATAAATATTTCCATGGATCACATAGCCTGTCTGATTATACTCACTTTCTTCTCCTTCTAAAACCTCACCATCGAATGACACTTTTAGCAAACGAGATGCGGTGACTTCCTCAAACAACAGCCCAAAAGGATAAATAAAATAGTCATCAGACCCAGGAAGACGAGCGGAAAGATGGGTATAGGTTAGATCATCCATCTTAAACATAGCGAGAATACGGTAAGCTGCAGCCAACTGTGTTCGCATGTGTTGCTCAGCGGTGAGCTCTTTCTTAGAAAACTGGGACAAAACGGCACTCATAAATTAACTCCTCTCTGTTTAGTTATTATGCTTAGGATCATTAAATCTTTAATACAAGTGATTTAGGAACCCTTGTATATTATACCTTAGCATCCACATTTTTTGATTCAACATTTTTGATAAAAAATTTAATTTTTTTCGTTTATAGTGTAGCAGATAAACCATATGAATTTTAGCAAAGTTAAAAAAGAGAGGTGTGGATTACCCAATGTAATCTCCTACCTCTCTAAAGAATTACCACCTTATGACTCCTGTTGCTCCTGATTGTGCTCTTTCTCTTCCTCCCATTTTCGATGGAGTTCAATAAGCTCTCTCAAGTCTGATCGCGCCAGTTCCATATCGAACCAGACTTTTCCCATTTGCTTATGAACGTTTTTGATTTGAAAAATAAAGAGTTGAGAAAGATGCTCAATTTGAGCTAATTTAAGGTCACCCATTGTGACTCTCCTTGTGTAGTTGCAGTGGTAGCGGCGGGTAAGTGTTGCTGCATTTACTCGTCGCGCCATCTCGAGTGAGATAACTTTTTCAGGTTAATCTTTTCTTTTAAGCTAATCAAGAAAAAATTTTAATAAAAATTTCACTAAAATGGAAACTACCTAATTTTGCCAATTACTACTTGTATGGGATTTTCAATTATTATCCCCTCACCCGCCGCTTCGCGGCGACCTCTCCCACAAGGGGAGAGGTAACACAGTTAGCACTAAAATCACCTCTCCCCTTGTGGGAGAGGTCGGCACGCGCAAAGCGCGTGACGGGTGAGGGGTTTTTTAAGACCAAAACGCAGGCTTAGGGCGAATATCCACATGGACGAAATTGGATTTTGGATAATAGCCGACACCCCCTGCTTTGAGGGAACGGGCAGCATTGCTCAAGTCTTTAAGAGCAATATGTTCAAGGCGTAGATCAATGGCCTTTCCTTGCACATGCAGGCTATTTTTAGCAACACCTTTGCTTTTTTTATGAAGTTGAGCATTGGTTGCTTTTGACCGATACCCACAAACCACATGATAGGGATCTTGAGTCCCAAGTGTAGCCTGGAGACGATGCAGAACATCAAAAAGGCGTGCGTCAATCTTGTGTTGGGCATTATCCCGTCTATCTCTTAAAAGATGGGCAAGACGCACAAGGGCCTTTTCGTCATAGTGGCCCTCTCGCCAATAAATTCCTGCAAACTCTTCTTCTGAATGGATATTGTAAAGTCGAAGGGCGCGCGAGGAAAATTGGGGACGTTTTTTTGAAAGAACAGAGGTTGCCAGACCTGGTGTCGCTGACATAGCTACAAAGGAAGAAGCTAAGAAAATAAATTTTCGCCTTGATAAGGTTATTTCTGACATAAAACCTCTTCATTTGCTTCTAGTCGCTACATTTTTAATACAAGTCATGGGTCGAGATGGCAAGACAAAAATTGCTTCTGCCTATCAATACTCTATTTTTCATGAATGAAACAGCAAGCTAAGCAGTCAATATTTTTATATTGATTTTATAAAATTAAATAATATATAAAACAAATTAATACTAAAAATGGTTCGTCGGGAAAATCACTGCATATAGCATGAAGATAGCCATGATCCTGTATTTTATAAACTTGATTGAATATTAATATGGAGAATATACGTTATGAAAAAAGAAAAAGTAATTTTAGCCACGCTTATGCTATTGGTTGCATTAGAAGGACGTTCCCAGGCTATGGAAGAAGAAAACCAAACAGGAAGAGTAGCTGTTCGTTATATAGGACCAAGACTTAAAAATGTTGAAAACGGCGCTAAAGGAAAAATAGACATAACGTTAAGTTCATCTTCTAAAACTACCAAATCCCACTATACTGAATCAATAAGTCTTACAAATAACATTATGACAGCATTACCAGATTTAGTTTATGATAACTCCCATAAAGAATTAAATTGCCCTTCTTTTATAATATCAGAGAATAAATATAACAGTAATTCTCCTAGACCCAATAAGACAGCCTTTAGCTCATACCTTGGGAGAGAAGCTCAAGATAATGAACCTGTTTCTATCCCATTAATAAATGACAAGAACCGTCCTTTAAGAACCCTCATTTTTACGCTTCGAATGAATCTTATAGCATTTGTTTTCGAAGGAAACGACGAATTCTTCGCTCACTACAAACATTCTAGTGATGTTGTAGCACTGTATGAAGGAGACTTCTAAAAAAATTTCACATAACTATAAATTAAAAAAAGCCTATGGTCTTTACACCGTGGGCTTGTCTTTTTAAACTCAACCTTCAAAAACATATTCCCATTCTTCCGTTTTAATGAGATAATTCCTATCGGTAGAGTGACAGTCTCCACATTGTTTCTCTACCACTTTTTAATCAACTTTTAGAAAGTTCCATGACTCCAAAGTTTTCCCTTAAAAATCTTCATAAAAGCTTTGGCCACAAGCACGTCCTTCAAGGCGTTGATTTAGAAGTCTTCCCAGGTGAATCTATGGTCATTATTGGAGGATCCGGAACAGGAAAATCTGTTCTCCTCAAATGTCTTCTAGGTCTTATCCAAGCCGATTCGGGAAGCATTGAAATGGATGGAAAAGAAATTTTAAGAGAATCTCTAGTCCAAAATGAACAACGGCTTCAAGATATTGGGGTTGTCTTTCAAGGTTCAGCCCTTTTCGATAGCTTAAGTGTTTGGGAAAACGTAGCTTTTCGCCTCATTCACGCCCAACGTATGGACCGGAAAAAAGCCAAAGAAGTAGCCCTTCAAAAGTTAGCAGCCGTAGGTTTGAATGAAACTGTTGGGGAACTTTCCCCTGCTGAAATTTCGGGTGGCATGCAACGCCGCGTCGCTTTGGCGCGGGCGATTGCAACACAACCGAAGGTTCTCTTTTTTGATGAACCCACGTCAGGCCTCGATCCCATTTTTAGCAGCGTCATCAATGGGTTGATTCGCACATGCGTTAAAGATTTAGGAGCCACAGCCATTTCCATTACCCACGATATGAATAGTGCGCGCCATGTGGGTGACCGTATTGCCATGCTCTTTGATGGCAAAATCATTTGGTGTGGACGGGCGAATGAAATTGATGAGAGCGAAAATCCTTATGTACAGCAATTTATTCGCGGTCTCGCTACAGGTCCTATCCACCTTGAAACCGACATTCGGCACGTTGCATAATGGTTAAGTCATCAACCCATTATGTCTGTCAATCTTGTGGCAGTTACTTTCCCAAATGGGCTGGCAAATGCGAAGGATGTGATAGCTGGAATAGCTTGGTGGAAGAAGCGACCGTTGATTCTTTTCAAAAGAAAACAACCCTAAAAGCCCAAAAAATTGAATTTTCATCCCTGGAAGACATTTCTCCTCCCCTCCCCCGTCTTTTAACAGGCATTGAAGAATTCGACCGGGTGTGTGGTGGAGGCCTTGTCCCAGGTTCTGTCCTATTGGTGGGCGGTGATCCGGGCATCGGAAAATCTACTCTTATGCTTCAAGTTGCTGCTGTCATCAGTGGAAAAGCACCATGCGCTTATATTTCGGGAGAAGAAGCCGCCGATCAAGTTCGTCTGAGAGCCAAACGCCTGCAGGTATCCACATCCCCTGTTCATCTTGCGACCACCACCCATATTGGCGATATTTTAAAATCCCTCCACCAAGGGCCACGCGTGGCAGTCATTGATTCCATTCAAACCATGTATGTGGAATCCCTTGATGCAGCCCCTGGGAGTGTCTCTCAGGTCCGTGCCAGTGCCCACGAATTGATTCGCTTTGCTAAAAAATATGGGGTCACCATTATCATTGTAGGCCATGTCACCAAAGAAGGTCTGATTGCTGGGCCGCGGGTCCTTGAACATATGGTAGATACTGTTCTTTATTTCGAAGGAGAGAGAGGACATCATTTCCGCATCCTGCGTTCCGTCAAAAACCGTTTTGGTCCAACCGATGAAATTGGTGTTTTTGAAATGACCGACAAGGGCCTTCAGGAAGTTTCCAATCCTTCTGCACTTTTCCTGCCGCATCGAACGGAAGAGGTAACAGGCTCATGCGTTTTTGCGGGCGTTGAAGGTACCCGACCGCTTCTTGTGGAAATTCAAAGCCTCATCGCCCCTTCATCCCTTGGAACCCCCCGCCGAGCTGTTGTTGGATGGGATTCGGGGCGCCTCTCCATGATCTTAGCCGTACTCGAAGCGCGGTGTGACCTTACTTGCGGAAATCGGGATGTCTTCTTGAATGTTGCAGGCGGCCTTAGGATCTCTGAACCCGCCGCCGATTTGGCTGTATCCGCTTCCCTTCTTTCTTCCCTTGCCAATGCGCCTCTCCCTAAAGACGCAGTCTTTTTTGGAGAGATTGGTCTTTCAGGAGAAATTCGCCCCGTCAGCCAACAAGAAGCACGCCTGAAAGAAGCTTTTAAGCTTGGATTTAAAACAGCCTTTATCCCCAAGCCCTCAAAGTCTTTCTCAATGCCGGAGATGGCACTTATTCCTCTTGCACATATTGCAGAACTTGCTAATTATCTTGAAGCTAAGCCCATGCCTCGCAAAGCATACGGAGGATAAACATGCTCAATAGCATTGACCTTGCTATCATCATTATCATCGGTGTTTCAATTCTCGTTGGTATCCTTCGTGGGGCCACGCGAGAAATTCTGGGAATAGCGGGCTGGATTGGGGCCTTTGCAGTTGTTTTTTATGGTCTTTCTATCTTTCGTCCCTTAGGACGTCATTACATTCATAACCAGATGATATCAGATATAGTCGTGGCCGGGGTTCTTTTTATCCTTTCTCTTGCTGTCTTTATACTTATCAGCCGCCTTATTGCATCGAGCGTAAAAGGAAGCATTTTTGGGGGCCTAGATCGTTCCCTTGGGCTTGTTTTTGGCCTCGTGAGAGGCGTTTTAATTGTCTGCCTGGTTTATCTCACCATGGGTTTTTTCTACCCTCCCAAGGACATACCACAAAACGTCACAACTGCGCGCTTTATGCCTTGGATAGCCCAAGGGGCTCACGAGCTGAAGCACCTTATTCCAAAGGATTATCTTCCTCATGATCTAAAACAAAAGACCACGATTAACCCACTGGATGCTAAAGACCTTCTTCAAAACAGCCTTCCTAACTTGGAAGAAACAGTCAAAAACCTATCCACACTCAAACCCACCTCTCCCCAAAAACAACCCGCGCCAGAGGAAGAAAAAGATGATTTGGAAGCGCTGATTGAGACGAATGACACAAAGACTGAAGAATAAAATTGCTCTGATTACAGGAGCTTCTCGCGGTATTGGAGCGGCTGTTGCTAAACGGTTTGCGCAAGAAGGTGCCCAACTCATTCTCGTGGCTCGCTCATCAACCGATTTAGAAGCGGTGGATGATGAAGTTCAAAAGCACGGACCGCCTGCTGTTTTGGTTCCTTTTGATCTAACGGACTTACCCCGTATAGACGATTTTGCACAATCTATCGCGACGCGTTTTGGTAAGCTTGACATCCTGATAGGAAATGCAGGCATTTTAGGTGGGTTGACCCCCCTTACTCATATCAAACCCAGTCTTTGGCATCAGGTCATAACGACGAATCTACACGCCAATTGGCATCTTCTAAGGGCTTTTGAACCCCTTTTGATCCAAGCTAAAGAAGCACGTCTTACCTTTGTCACAAGTGGAATTACAACCCACCCAACCCCCTATTGGGGAGCATACGCTACAAGTAAATCAGCACTTGAGATGATGATTAAAACTTATGCGGCTGAAGTCCGCCATACCGCTTTTAAAGTAAATCTTGTTAATCCTGGCTCAACACGAACAGCTTTACGAGCTGAGGCCATGCCCGGAGAAGATCCGCTTACCCTCCCTGCCCCTGAAGATATTACGGAAGTTTTTGTTTGCGCATCAGAACCTGCGTGTTCATGGCATGGAGAGATTCTGAATGCAAGGGATCCCCAGTTTTATAAGAGGTAGTAGAGTGTCATTGAAGTTAACTACCCTCTCCACCCATCCCGGAAGGCATCCCTTCATCAATTTTCACTATCTCTTTTTCAAAAATGTTAAAAGCTTCTTGCTCCTCAATGTTTTGAAATGCCCTTTTTACTAAAGTGTCAAAATCCATGTCGTTTACAGTAACACCTCCAATTTTCTGAAAATAGGCTTTGGCTCGTTCTGATCCTAAGATGGCTGCAGTTTTATACCTTAGAATAGCTTTTTTTAAATTTTTTGGAGCTTCAAGCCCAAAAGTGTAGTTTGAATGAAGTTCCTTATACGCTGTAAGGATGATTTTAAGCGCCTCCTCATCCATAATGTTCTTAACTGACTCTTCTACACAAATGGCAAAACCTTCAACACGCGTATAAACAAAATCCATTTCTTGAAAAAGGACTTGGGCCCGTTCTGACCCCAATCTGGATGCAGCTTTATACCATTCAAAAGCTACTTTGAGATTTTTAGAAACACCTCTGCCGAATCTATGCATGAAAGCAATTCGCTCACAAGATTTAAGGTGCCTACCGCTGGCAGCACTCAAGTATAATTGAAGCGCTTCATTCCATTCTCCCTTGTATTCATGGCAAAGACCAAGGGTATACTGAGCATTTATACCATTCTGTTGAGCTTTTTTTTTGCAAGCTTCAAGCTTCTCTTCCCATTTAAAATCTCTCAGCATCATTTCAGCTGCTTGATGGCCTTGTTTAGCCCCTTTTTCTAACCATTTGATCGCTGTTGATACATCTTTCACCTCCAAACAAAAGAGCGCAACCTCATAATTGGCATTTACATATCCATTGTTGGCGGCTTTTTTATATAACTCAAAGGCTTTTTGATAATCCCGTGGACCGCACATATTAGATTGACTATACATAGCGGCAAGACGAAATTGGGCTTCACCATCCCCATTGTTTGCAGCTCTCACAATCCATTTATGATATTTTTTATATTTTTGCGTCCTCAAGAATCCAAGAGCCTTCTTACATTGTGCTTCTCCCAAAGCTGGTTGCGTTGCTTACTTAAATGAAAACTCATTTCCATCATTTTCAGTTTCTTCACCTCCTAGGTTAGTTTGTTGTTGTATTTGGAAGCCTTCGTTTTCTTTATTGAATGATTCTTTTGATTCTCTTGAATTACTCCTTCTTAATTTCTTCCGTTCCGAATCGGAATCATTATCATCACTTGGAGGTTTTTTGGAGGGCGAACTTGAAGCTTCTTTTGGGGACGAACTTGGCGATTTTTTCTTGGGTGAATCTTGAGATTTTCCATCTTTACGACGTTTCTTACGCTCGCCTTCACCCTCAACAGTGACCTTATCAATCTCATCCTGCCTTTTTGTCTTTCCTTTGCCTCGGGATTTTAGCTTTACAGGTGTTTGCTGTTGATTTGTTCCATAATTATCGTCCTCCATCCCTTCAACGGATTGATTTAAGAAAAACAGTGTGCATAAGAAAACTATAAAATTTATCTTTATCATACATACTCTTCTAGTAAAGCAGCTAATATAAAATATATAAACCTATTATTTAGCAAATGGCTACTTTATTTTTAAGATTCCATCGCTTTTTGACGCCTTTTGCGATATTCTTCGATGGACAGTAATTCGCCATCTGGTACATAATCAATAAAACAACGCCCTCTCAGATGATCAATTTCATGTTGAAGTAAACGTGCTAAAAAACCCTCTGCTCTTCCTTCAACATGTTCTCCTTCAAGCGTATAAGCTGAGTAATGAATTGTTTTAAACCGGGCAACGGGTCCTGCCATGTCTTTTACAGAAAAGCAGCCTTCATAGTCAGAATGTTTTTCATCTCCTAAGGGCTCATATGTGGGATTAATCCAGACAGTTTTAGGCATGGTTTGAACCAGATCTGGCCTCCACTTCTTGAGTTTCGGGTCATCGGGAACTTCGAAGATAATGATCTGCTTTGCAAATCCAATTTGAGGAGCCGCGAGTCCTGCGCAGTTATCTTCTTGCTCAAATTTATCCGTCAGAATTTGTACAATTTCCCGATCTTCTTTTGAAAGGGGGAAAGTAAGCGATTGAGCTGGCTGGCGTAAAACATTCACCCGGTTATCTTGAGGATCATTTAGAATGACGTAAGAAGGTAGATTTGACACTTGTGTACATCCATTCAAGAGTGCGCAACTTATATGAAGCGTTATTAATTGTGAAGTATACTATACATAAAATTTGTTCAGCTTAAAAGAGTGGATTGCTTTGTCGCTACGCTCCTCGCAAGGCATTGTTGAGTGGATGCTAAAGCTGGAAAGGCGAGTTTTAAAAAGCGATCAAATTTAATTTTAAGACTATATAGAATATAGAGCTCTGCCGTATGAAGCCATAAGATTTAATAGATTGATCTTTATTATGATTTCA
>Ga0209915_1000541_pt1 | contig 79446 bp, 85 predicted proteins | sample ThiBiot_750_plan_FD_183952 | JGI IMG/M metagenome (GOLD analysis project Ga0209915, IMG submission 183952) | Wastewater bioreactor microbial communities from Cape Town, South Africa - Thiocy_cont_750_plan (SPAdes) | ecosystem: Engineered > Bioreactor > Thiocyanate-remediating > Anaerobic-Aerobic... | reverse complement strand
ATACCGGAAAGTCAATGACCTTGGCCAAATACGATAACCTCATGAGAGGTATGTAGCGTAGATATTATAACTCTAGTACTATTTCGATAAATTCATACATTTCAAGGTTATTGGATTGAAGAGAAAAACAGAAGAAGAAAAAAATCGAAATTCTGTTGTCAATGTTTTACTTTGATTGATAAGTTAACGATATCAAATCAATCGAGAGCTTTTTTTCAACAGTAAAACTCAAACGAGTGGAATAAATAACTAAATAAACAACTCAAATGACACAAACTAAATGTAGACTGTTAGATGAAGCAAAAACGACAAGTTCTTCTTCTTCTTCTTCTTCGACTTATTCGTCGTTCTCTCTCAATTTTTTTTGTTTTCCCCGCTCGGTCTTGTTTTCCGTTCTCTCTCTCTCTCTCTCTCTCTCATCTTTCTCGGTGAAGGTGAAGTCGTGTTTTTGCTTAACATATATCACTGCGTCGGCGGTTTTTTATGTTTCTCTTTTTTTCTTGTTGACAGAGTAACCTTCAAAAACATCCGTTGTTGTTATTCGTTTCGTATTTTCCAGTTCGAACGAACACATAGATTTCTATTATTTTGTTTTTTTCGTATTTTTCATCTGTTTTTCAATTTACTGTGTACTTAAACATGGATAGATATAAGAGAATTTTCATGTTATTCTTATTGTTGTTATTGCTCCCATCAGTTCTGTTGTTATTTAGGCCTTGGATAAGAAAGAACACGAGCAGTAAAAAGACTGAAAGCAAAAACATCATGTACTCATACTCGAAAGAACGCGATCAAAAAACCTTGTACGCATACAATGCCATTCAAAATGACAAGGATCGACTAAAGCTTGTCAAAGACACAGAATGAATACAACTGATAAGACTTATATTTTGAAATAAAAAGAAAAGCTCAATGAAGGAAGATTTTTATCTTTTAATAAATCGTTCGAAAATCTTATTTCGTCGCTTTGAAACTAATGAGAAATTTATTAGATAAATAAATCTGACAAGTTAGTTTTTCTTATATATTCAAGGTTATTTTTTTCTTCCAAAAATGACCTTGAAAAACAAGAAAAGAAGCAAACAAATAGAAGAAAAACATTTCTTGTCTTGTTTTTCTCTCTTAACAAATTTTGTTTTTCGTATTAACAATGGATAATCTTTGATAAGAACAACTACCAAACTCGCTGAAAGTCAAAATTTTCACATTTTTGATAACCATCGCAAAACGGCGTATAAATGTTCCCATTTTTTTTTCTATTATTAATCGACCATAATTCTATCAATATTATTTTGTAATCGAATCGATTCAAAGCAAAACTGAGAATAGCACACTACACTAACAAAATAATAGTCCAAAAAAGCAAAATGACGAATTTGTTGATTACTTGTTTGTAGTGTAGAGAATTGAACGATGAACACGTCGGATCAAAGTCAAACGAACAACGGAACTCGAAGTTTGATCAAATTAACAGTGCTCGATCATACGGAAATGTTAATTAAGAGGGCATTGAAATCTCTTTTTCTTTATATAAATCTTTTCTTTTTGAATAGGATTGACTGACATCTGAGTTTTTTTTTGGTAAAATAGATGTCGATGTTGAAAAAGGATTTAGTTTGAAACATTTTGGGACGAATGGAGAAAGACAGAACACAGTTGAGTTTTTTTTCTGTTACGTGACGTTGAAACTTGTTGGATAAAAATACTTTTGATCTTGAATGATAGAATAGGATAGGACTTAGTTTCTGTATAATTATTGATTAATATACGAAGGTTGAAGAAATCCAGACAGACAAGGATAAAAGAACAAATCTTTGTAGCCTTCTGATCAAGAATGTCCTTCGTTTATCTACAAATTAATTTGTTAACTATGATTTCCTCTAGATGACAGGTGAATTCTATTGCAAATTTTGTGATCTTACATGCACTGGCAAAGAACCCTATGAACAGCATATACGAGGTGGCAAACATCTGAAAAAAGTCAAAGCATTCGAATCTCTTTCATCAAACAGTGAACAATCTATTACGTCTCCTAAACTCGCAACATCATCATCAGCCAATAATCAAACTAATTCTAATGAATCAACTCTTCCGGCAGCTTCATTCTCAATCGGTGCAGAAACTATGCGCACTTTTTTAGAATGGAATCACCCCGATGGTCATCGTCCTTATTGTGATATTTGTTATTTACTATTACATGGAGATGATAATGCTAGTGCACATTTTGCTAGAGATAATGATTTGCATTATAATCGATTAGCTGTATGGAAAAAAATTCAAGAAGAAAGTCCAGTATTTTCATGTCGTGTTTGTTCAGATATATTTCCCAATGAAAACAGTATGCGTGATCATTTTTCATCTACTGTCCATTCTGATAGAACTCGCGATAAAGAAGCAATGCAGAAATTTATCAAAATCTATGAGACATACAATAAATTCAAAGAAGTTCGATTAAATCGAATAGGTATTCTTTGTTGTATTTTTCGAAGGATTTTGTTTAACTAATCAAATTCATTTTAGCTAAAGAAAAAGCAGCAGCAGCAGCAGCAGCGAGTTCGACTGTCGACAATCAATTTATAGATAAATTTCAGAATATGAAAGTAATCGAAGGAAATAGTACGGTGCTGAAATCTTCATCTGGTGAATCTGTCTTGTTTACTAAACATAAACTTTCAGCAGCGATGAAAAAATTTGATGACGACGATGATGATGATTAATAAATCGATATTCGAGATAAATTTTCTAGTTGTGTGTCAAACAAAAACAAAATTATTTTGTCACAGACAGATTTTTTTTTAGATTTTTTATTCAATAAAATATTTACTAAGCAATAATACTAGCATCTGTTTGATCTTTTTCTTCTATTTCGTCTTCTTGTTCTCCTCCTCCTCCGCTTCCTCCTTCTGGTAGTTGAACATCAATAGCTCGTCTCAAACGAAATATATTCCATAAAAGGAAAACACTAGCAATCGGTACAAGAACTATAAATGAACCGAGTTGAATGGTTACTCGTAGAGGTGAATTTGACAGATTGAATGCTGAATAAACATAGCCGATACGATTTCGGCTAAATCTTGATTTGAAAATAAATATCAATAATGTAAATAAACCATAAATAAATGTAAGAATCAAAAATGGAATACAATCGATCATATAAATCGGTAAACGTGTTAGAAAAAATATGTCAATAAATAATAACAACCATAAAATTCCATGATCGAGAATGATTTTTGGATAATAGATTTGAGCTGATGAATTATAAATCACTGTCCAATAAAGGAGACAAACAGCGAGACCAGATGTTAGAGAAATGAGAATTAATATGACATGAATATATTGTAAGGAATGCCGTGGTACAATATCATTTCCACGAAAGAAATTCACTCGATATGTGATTATAAATTGAAATAAGATCGCAAAAAACGTTATTAATAATGTTATATGCGTGTAATAGATAGGCCATTCATGAATAGGATGAGTTAGAAGAATGCCATGAATAAGATCAATCAATACGACAAAGAATAATATTGTTCGATAGATAAGAAAGATATTGGGATATTTATTGAGAAAGGTAAATGATGATGAACAAAATGCCAGTTTCCAATCTAATGAAAACAAAAGTTTGTTTTTTTTTTATGTGAGAAATTTATTTTCAATCGAATGAAAAACAAGATTATTTACGTTCATCATCGAACCATTTATGTTTCAAATAAATCCAATGAAAACTCTGACAAAAATCTTTGAAATAGCCTTTATTCATTGTCCGTTCTTGTTCAATATTAAATGCACTATTTCCATCGAGTAACGATGCTGGTTGAGAAACGTTCGTTTTCATTTTTTTTCTCTCTCTATTAATGAAAAAAAAAACAACAATAACAGCAGAACACTCGAAGACACGGAGCAAAAAAAAGAAGAAAAAAAAAAGAAGAAACGGACTAAGCTTACGAGATAGTCCGTAAATGAAAGAAAAAGAAAATATGAAGAAGAGTAACTATAGACGCTGATGGAGTTCTTTATTCTTTAGCTCGTAGAAAATATTTTTGCTTGAAGACTAACGTCGGATAATTCATAGGAAAAAAGAACTGACGAGAAGAAAAAAAAACTTGAGCATAGCTTGCATTTGCCAAGATAATTTCATTTTGAATTATTCAAGCTCCTTATTTTCTTTGTATCAATAAAAGTTAACAAAATTTTTCTTTTTTATTGAATTTTAACACGATCAAATTAACTAGCAGATATATTTTTTCTTTTATGTCAAAATTCAACATCAATATGTTGTTGTAACCAACAAATTAATCCTATATTCAAAATAACAAAGCCTGCAGTGAGTGTTTCATATACTTTACTTACGGAATTATTATTAATGCTAACAGAAAATAATCCTCGAGCTTTTCTTTCTGCGTTTTTATCATCATGGTTACTTGATAAAAACAGACAGGAATTACAAATCATCTCATTGGCTTGAATTTTCCACAGAAATAAGTCAAGTGGAAGTCTATGAATTATAGCATTGGTCACGAGTTTATATGACAAGAAGATCTTAAATCCAAAACTGATCAGTGATATATTATTTATCAAAGAATTTCCGTTTTTCGTGATCATTGCATTCGAAATTTATTTTATGGTTGATTACACATTTGCTCATGACGACAGAAAATACAAAAAAACACAGTCGATGAAGATTCACGATATAGTTTATCAATTGTAAACATTTTACCACATTTGAAACACTAAAATAAACGTTATTTAATTGAAAATTGACAAAACGAAGATAGAATGAAATACATTAGTAATTTTGACTTTTCTTAATCGTTTATTTTGTTCAATGACTTGTTTGATTTCATCACAATGTTCAATATGCCATACACGAATTTCTCCATCCTTAATCAAGATTTCGAATCTCTTTGAATAATTATCGATATCTTACTTTTGAAACCGAAACAACCCACTTATAATCACTCGATAAACATATATCATTGATCCAATCTCGATGACCCTATTCATTATCATATCAAAAAAAAATTTGTTTTTTCGACATTCATTTCAAATTATTATCTTACACGTAAAATAAGTTTATATGTCAGGTTTTCTAAATCCCAAAGGATCACTTTCGAATCATAACTGCCACTAGCTAATAATTTACAATCGTTGGATATACAACAAGATGAGATTGATCCTTCATGTATCTTTGGTAATAGTAAAGGACCTTCATGTCTATAAATAATCACATGAACAGTTGACATGCTCAATGAGTTGAACAATAAGAAAAACGAAATGAATATGAGGAGGAGTCCTATTTGTCAAAGGTCATCTCATTAATCTGAACACCCAGAGTGTTTTTCAATGAATGCCAAGAACTAATTATTCTTACCGAAAACATCCTACGGTGATATCATAAAGTCGAATAGTTTTATCCCATGAACAACTTGCATATAAACGTTCATGTAAATCAAAGGCACAATTCGTAACAACACTTTCATGATCTCTAAATTTGATAAGACGAAAAAAAAAGAATTTTCACGAATTATCAAGGCTATTTTTAATGGAAACATTTACACTAAATAGACATACATCCTGTCTTTTGATCTTGACACGATTTGTTTAGTTCATCAAATCGGACAAGTTAACTTCCTATGTGTCAGTTTTTCTTCATCTTTCTTTTCTCATCGGTAAATACCGTTGGTTACGTCATTGAATCAGGAGAAAAAAAAAGATCAATTAGTTCGTTAACAAATTCTCTCCTCTAACAATATCATTGATTCTTCGTGTTGTAATAAGATCGATTGATCGATCATTCATTATGTATACTATTTTTATGTCTTGCATCATCGACTAACAAGTGAGTTAATCTATTGAATTTCATTCTACCTTAATGTCATTGTCGTACGATGAGAAACGACATCGAAAAACTTGACAGTTTTATCGTAGGATGTTGAAATAATTCGATCGTCGGTTTTAGTAAATTGACAACTGGTTATAATTGATTCGTGTAAATGATGAATCGTACTTTTTTTCAGACCTGTTTTTGCGTCCCAAATACTAACAATACCATCAAGGTCAGTACCGGAACATAAACTCTCGTTACTATGTGATAATTGACAATTTGTAATAACATGATTTTCAATAGCTTTCCACTTGTGTTCAAGAAGAGACAAAAAAAACGCGAGATAAAAACAAAGATACTTTTAGTTTTCTTCACCTACAATTTCTCGGTTTGTTTCTATGTCAATACAACGTATTGTTTTGTCCCAACTAGATGAATATAAACTAAGCAAGAGACACAAACACACACAGAAATAAACTGATTAATTGATTCGTTATATAAGTTTGACGAAAGATAGTATACCGAGTTAGATCATGATTGATTCTTACTGCTGAGACAGTTGCCATATTGTGATTTAATTTATATTTGTGTATTTCTTTTCCACTATGAAAATCCCAAAGACGAGCAGTATTATCATCAGATCCTGTTAGAATCCAATTTTTTGTTTCAATCAATTGACATGTTTTGATCGAGTCTTTATGACCATGATATAATTTAATTTCGACCTAGAAATAGTTCTTTTCTTCTTTTATTATTATTTTGATCATTTCTTCCTTTCAACTTGGTGAAAGTTAGATGAAAAAAGAAGGAAAAGAAGTAGTAGTAGAAGAACAAAAAAAAAAGGTAAGTCAAACATCCGTTCGGCATCGTCTTCGATCATAATGATGACTAAAACCTTATTATCGACATTGTTCGCAAGATGATTAGCAATTGAATAATAAATGTCTATGATCGAATTCTTTTTTCTTCTTCTTTCCTCTCCTCTATAAGATGTTAAGAACAAACGGCATATACATAGTACAAAGATATGTGTATATCTGAATAATAGTAACAGAAACAAGGAAATCATCAGTGTTTGATGTTACATCATCGAAAGGTAAGCTTTTGATAATAGGCATCATGTCGTGACCTGACTGTTGTATAGTAAGTTGATGGGCGGGCAGGCATTCTTCATCATAACTCATCCATCCTAACCAGCAACACCCCCTATTGTGAGCAAGATTAATCATTGAGAAGAAACGGGCCCAGTCAGGCGATCAATAACTTAAGGACACAGAAAAAAAGATCTTTACTTGCGCAGATTTTTCGTGAACCCATTCAGCATTTGATGCAAGTGGTTCGAAGAGATTCAAATCACAAGGTTGATTGTCCATTAATTTCAATTTTGCTTTTTCATTCGAATGAAAGAAATAGTCTAGTAGAATATATTTTCCGATACGTTTATTTCTATTCTTATTTTATTAAGAGTAGTTTATAAAATAGCGTTAAAATTGATTTTAAGGAAAAAAAAAGAAACTTTTTTTTCACAATTAAAATATTGAAGATGGTCGTTGCTATTCAACGGAAGTTTCTTGATTTCCTTCTTTGGTTAAAAGACTTTTAGTTCATTCAAGTGAATATGATTACATTTATGACCAGTCGAATCAAGAGAATGTTTGGTTTTGAAAACCTGTGAATTGTTTCAATAGTAACTTATAAACGACATTGTTCTCTCTCTCTCTCTCATTCTCTTCTTCTTCTTCGTCTTTCTTTTCTTCTCTGTCTCTTGACGCATAATCATAGAGAAGTGAAGTAACGTGCGTCGTCCATTCGCCTGCTCATCAGTTCCCATAATTCAACTGAACGAGTCCATAACATTCTTATCCTTCTTCTTTTCTTTCCTGTTTCTTTGAGCTCTCCGCCGGCAAGATAGTTAGAACAGCACGCTATCATCAAAATGTCCTTCGAATTGATGCTGACAAAGACGTTATAGAACTATCAACACACACACACACACATACATACAGGATACGCATCTATATATATCTATCTTTCCATCGTCGAGTGGCCACTACCGGAAACAGCATAGGCACTACTTCACTATGCTAGTGTGAAAGTTATGAACATTTTGTTTTTCAAGTAAGTCATTTCGCGTTTGTCTTTTTAAATAAGTCAAATGTTGTTCATTGACACATTTGACTTTTAACACATTTTTCGTTCGTTTTTGTTTTACACGATTGTCTGATCTGTACTTATGCGCATCATCCGTGACTGACAGACAGGCAAGCAAAGGATCAGGAGAAAGAAAAACGAGAGAAGTCAATCGTTGATGAACAATTGAATCGATTGAGCATGATAATTGCTCTTCATGATATGAATTGAATTTGACTCTTTTCTTTTTCTTTTTTTTTTATATTTCATATTAGTTGTATATTGATAGAGAAGATGATGAAGACAAGACCGAGCTGTTACCTATTATGCAAGTATGTATATATCTATGTATGTATGAATACAACACCCTCAGATTGAGCATCGATTAGAAATGTCATCTATGAAGGTCTTGTTTTTGTAAAAGGAAATCTGTTGCATTGATTACATTGATCGAATGTAACCGTATTCCAAAAAAAAGAAAAGAATGAAGAGAAATAGTTCTAATTTAACTTTAAGAAAGAAAGAAAGAAAGAAGAATAAGAACGGATCGATCAATTCCCATTTGTATATGAGTGATGATTGATTGTATCATTTGCTATACTTATTTTTTTACGTATGCATATTTTATTGCATCATGAATATTGGTATATGTATGTATATATACGTACGTATGTTAAACATGTGTAGGAGAATTATTTCGATATAAATATAGAAAAGATCTCTTATTATTTGATTTGATTTTTCTTGTCATTTATGAATATTTATTATATCGAGTTAAATAGAATGATTCGTATTAACATTGTCATGAATAGTTAAGAGTAATTCATTCTTTTTAAGACTATATTTAGATTTAATCTAGCTTATTAAAGAATCTTTTGTTTTGTATGAGCGCGCATTGTCGACGTCTGTTGTCTTTATGTAATAAACTGTTCAAGTATTTCTTATAACTTCAAAGTTAACTCTCTAGTTCTTTTTTTTTCGTCTGCTCTTTCAATACATGAGAGAATATATCGATGTAAAGATGAGACAGACTGAACAGTTGTTCTCTCAATGCTATTGTTGACATATGGGAAAAAGTAACAGAGAATCAAATTTCGTGTAAACATATTCATACATGTATACACATCAATTAATTGTCTGATCATTAGACAACATAGCAAACAAACACGAAAATAGAAATAGTCGCAAATCAGAGAATTTATTAGAAAATTTTCCCTCTTCATCCTCAGTTCATAATCAAATCAGTAGGTGAATAGAAGTGAGAACAACAAAATACAAATTTCATATGTCTATACACGTCGAGTTGATCGAGGCGGACCTATTCGATATCAGGGACTAACATCATTGTCTCGTAGAGCATGTAGTAGTCAAAGAACAAATGAGATTTTGATTGAGAAGAAAGCGATCAAACGGCGACGACAAAATCGAAATTTGAACATGGGCGTGTGTGTATGTTTGTGTAGCAACTAGAGCGAACGAGAAAGAAACAGAGAAGGAGAGGGAGAGAGAGAGAGAGGGACACATACCCATACATACATACAGAGAGAAAGAGCAATTTAAATGACGTCTACTAGACTAAAAAGTTAATCACACCCGAGACAATACAAGCTCTCTAGTGTATTGTATATGTATTATTTCAGAAGCAATGTGGCAGACTCTCATCGATAATAATGTCGAACATCAATATCAATTCAATCGTTCAAAATTTCTCTGATTTAGTCACCATTTATTTCATCATTTTACTATCATTATTATTGACGAGTAAATTGAACACGAAAAAAAGAGCTCTTCAGGGAACTGGAATTATTCTTTACGTTTTTTTCTTCTTATCTCTAGCTCATGCATCGACAATACACGCAACATGTGGAACCGATGTTGAATTAACATGTCCAATAAATTCTTTGAAAAAATCCAATGAAGTCGTACGTATTCAAAGTGTCAACATCGTTCGTTTTTTCTTGTAAAAAAAGAAATCATATCTACTAGATTTCCTGGTTTCAACCGAATTCCTCTCGATCTCAATTAACATTTATCTCGATTGGTGACATTCTCTTTCCTGAATATGCATCCATCGGTCGTTTCAATCTCCTATCATCGGCATCAAATTCACGTTTAGTTATCAGTAATGTTCTAACCGAAGATCAAGGCATCTACACATGTAAATCAAGTTCAAGCGGTCAACATAGTATTAAATTACTTGTTAATTGTAATTCTCTTCTTAAACTAGTCAATTTTGAATTTGTTTGTTTTTCGTGTCTCTCTAGCTCATCCACATATATCACCACCGTCACCTTTACTTCTCTATCCGGTTAATCGAACATTTTCAATAACATGTTCATTATTATGTGATTCGAATGTTGATCTAACGAAATTAAATTGGTTCGTTGATGGAGAATATCTCGATGCTAATAATCATGAACATCATATTGAAACAATTTCATCGAATACACAACGTTTAACTGTACATTTAAAAAAGAAAAATAAAGATTTTCTTCATGGAAATTATACATGTGAATACAATGGCAAAGAAGCCAATATATTCGTTCGACGACGAACAAGTAAATTTAGGAGAATTCTGCTGTTTTTGTTTGTTTGAAGAAGAATGCTTTTTTTTTCGTAGAAGAAGAATTACATCGTTTACCACGTCAACCAGGCTCATCGTCACAGTATTTACTTCAATCAGTATACGATCATGGCCAAAAACAAGATATTCAATTGATTTCAACAATTTTCTCTTTGTTATTCTTATTCATCGTGCAATAATACTCACCACCATCATTGACATTACTTTCTTTTTTAGTGGTTTTCTCGTTTATTTTTTAGAGGTTGCTTTGATAATAATTACGAATAAAAACAAAGACATGAGTTCCTAAATGAATATTAAAGCTTGTTATCCTGCAATGACTCAAGTGTTGATGATAGTATATTGACAGTTGTTTGTAAAGCTCGATAAGTGAATTCAATTTGATCTTGTTCACTGTTCGATGGAGATGTTGAACGATGATTTAGAACGATACGAAGTTTTTCAACGGCTTCTTCGAGTAAAATTTTCTTTTCATGATTTGTTAATGAACCTGTATCATCGAACGATTGATCATGATGATGAGAATCCGTTTGTGAACGATTCTCTGATGTATTTAAATTCCAAAGTAACATTCCTGCTGATTCATATTCGGATTGTTCGTGTTCATGTTGATTGATAAGAGAAAATTCGATTTCATGTCGAAGATTTTCATTTTCTTGTACGAATAAATTTCTTAGATCATCGGTTTGTTTTTGTTTAATATGAAAACAATTTTGACAAAGATTTCGTCGACATCGAGACAATGCTAATGGACGACTACGACGTGCTAACGGAAGTAATAAACGTGATGATTTATCCAAACGAACAAGACGACAACAGTTATTATTCGTTAAACAAGTTGTTTTCGATGGCATTATTTCAGTTGTTAACAATCTAGATTACAGATCGATAAATATTCGCCTATACTTCTCGCTTTTTTTGTGTGTACTCACTAAAAAATGTTTGAATGACATTGTTGATAAGAAAAATTCGCAAATATGACTCAGATTCACCTTTTTCTTTTAAAAAAAAGAAAGGGAGAAAGAAAGTAAAAAAATTAAATATTCGCTTCTTTTTTTTATTTGTTGCAGATGTTCTCTTGCATTTCTTTTTTACTTAGAATCAAAGTAGTTGATATGTGTATACATTTGTGTTCTTATGCAAATATTCATTAAGACATAAGTGTGTAAAACCTTATAAATAATTTTATTTGACCGAAGAAAAAAATAGTAGAACAAATTCATTCTCATGATTGAGTACGACATCTATCGAGAAAGATATTTATGAAGAACAAAAAGTTTCATTGTGAATATTCGAATGTGAAAATCAATCGAACGATTCAAAGAAAAAATATTTCCATACGTCAATGAATTCTGTTTGGTTGGTTAACTCATATTGATAACATAGCAATGGCCGAAACAAGCAAACCTCAATCCATAGAATATCAACTCCTTGTCCAATAATATTGGTATTGCTCTACTTAGCATACCGAACGTCGTTCGTTTCTGTTTGTGTTTGTATCTCATCTTGTTCTACGTCGATTTCCTGTTGTCGACATCATCGACTAGAATTTCTCTTTCAAAATTTGATTAAAAATGATAACGAATAAAATTCTATTGCGATACCAAGTGTAGAATTCTTTTCTTTTCTTCAATTGAACATAATTTTTGTTTTGAATCTACTTTTAGCATGAACAATTAAATTGTTGTTTGTTTGTTTTTTTTCTCCCTATGAAAAATACTTCTCGAACATCCTCAATTACTGATCAAACATTAAAACATAATTCGAAACAAGATTCATCTATTGATCTGTCTGACGTTTCAATTATATCTGTAGGTTTAACACGTTATCCACATCATAGTCATAGAATGCTTACAGACGACGAAGAAGATATCGAAGTAAATCATTTGATTCTTTTTAATAAAAAAAAAACTCATTTTTATCTTTATCACTCAGGATGAAACAAGTGATGAAGAAGAAGATGATGATGACGATGATGATATTCCATCGCCATTTATTTCTCATTCACATTTATCTTTAAATAATAATGCAAACGATGATATAGACATTGGTCCAATTGATCCTGATACACAAGCGAAATTAGCCGCTATACTCGAAGCAACGGGCATCACGAATTCTCCTATACCTGAAGATTTCTGGCGCGATCAACAAGTTGTACGTTTATTAACAAGTAGTGTAACGAATAATTTCAATGGTCTACATGAAATTGCCAATGCTCTATCATCGTCAACAACTCCATCAGCTTCAGGAACAACAACGAATTCGAATTCAAACGCCAATCTATCGTCATCGATAGGCACAGAAAAAAAATCGAAATTAATTAATAAAGATTCCGGTGTTCTTCTTCGTGCATGTGTAAATAATGATCTTGATACAGTCGAAAAAATTCTTCATACCAAAAATATCAAAGAATATTTAAATGATATCAATGAAGATGGAGATAGTATTTTATCATTAGCTTGTTCAAATGGTTATACAGATTTAGTTGAACTCATACTACGAACCATACCCGATATTGCTGTGGATGATCGAGGCAATAAACAAGACTGTACACCATTGATGGAAGGTTCGATTGAATTTTGTGTTTTTGGTGTAATATGTTTTTTTTTCTGCTTTGTCTATTCAGCTTGCAATGCAGGACATTTGGATATTGTCGAACTTTTGATGAAATATAAAGCAAATGTAAATATACAATCAACATCAGGAAATACTGCATTGCATTATGCTGCTGGAGGAGTAGGTCAATAAGTTGAAGATGAAGTTTTATTTTGATTGAATTCAATGTAGGGTTATGTGGAAATTGTTCGATTACTGTTGAAACATGGTGCAAAAGTTGAAGAAACAAATGAAAATGGACATACTCCATTGGTAGTTTAGCTCTTTTTTTTTAAATTAAACGATAGAAGAATTGTTATTCTTGTCTTCAGATGGAAGCAGCAGGCGGTGGTCACGTCGAAGTAACTCAAGTTTTACTTGATCATGGTGCTGGAACGAATAATTCTTCGAAAGACAGTATGTTCATTTTGATTTTCAAAAAATAACAAAAAGAAAAACAACAATTCTTATTCAGAAAATGGAAATAAAACTGATGAAATGCATACGGGTAAAATTCATATTTGTAACAAAAAAAAAACGAAAACGATTCGTTTTGTTTTCTCTTTAGCACTTATGGAAGCTTGTATGGACGGTCATGTTCAAGTAGCTAAATTACTACTTGATCATGGTGCCGATGTAAATATGCCACCTGATAGTTACGAAAGTCCTCTAACATTGAGTGCATGTGGTGGTCATTTTGAGTTAGCTTCACTTTTAATCGAACGTGGTGCTAATTTAGAAGAAGTTAATGACGAAGGTTATACACCGTTGATGGAAGCTAGTCGAGAAGGACATGATGATATTGTGAATTTATTGATATCGAAAGGTAGATCAACTGGCGAATAAATGTTTATATTCATCGTTGTTTCTTTAGGAGCAAATGTTAATCGAACAACTGAAGAAGCACAAGAAACAGCATGTAATTTGAAAGAAATCGACAACGAAATGAATTATCCATTGATTTCGTTTTAGTAACATTGGCATGTGCTGGTGGATTTTTGGACGTTGTCAAAATTCTCCTGTCGAACGGAGCGGATATCAATCTCGGACAATCGACACCTCTGATGGAAGCATCTCAAGAAGGACATATTGAGCTTGTTCAATTTCTTATCGAAAATGGTAATCATCCTTCGAAATGAAACGCTCTCTCTCTCTCACTCATTTTGTTCTTCAGGTGCAAATATCACGCAGACAACTCGAGCTGGAGATTCAGCGTTGGGTTATGCCTGTGAAAGTGGTCATACAGAAGTAGCTGAGATTTTATTGAATTCCGGTGCACATATCGATGATGCAGAAAATGAAGGACGTACGCCGTTGATGAAAGCAGCACGTGCAGGACACACATGTACAGTACGATATCTGATATCCAAAGGTAAATTCTGTCGATTTGTACACTCGAAGGGTTCTTATTTTGAATAAAAAAAAGGAGCCGATGTGAATCGATCAACTTCAACTAATGATGCAACAGTTCTTTCACTGGCCTGTGCTGGAGGTCATTTCGAATTAGCAACAATTCTACTTCTAAATGGTGCTGATCCCAATCATTTACTAAAAGTAATGAATTTGACGCTGAATTCATTCGTTTGTATCTTCTGCTGTTCAATCTAGGATCGATCCAATTGTTTAATCGAAGCAGCTAAAGGCGGACATACATCTGTAGTTCAATTGTTACTCGAATATCCTAAGAGTATTATCAATTGCACATTGAATTCATTGGAAACAAACGACGATGATGATGATGATGAAGATGATGAAGACGACGAGGACGATGAAGACGATGACGATGACGAAGAAGATGAAAATGATGATGAAAAGAATTTGACAGTGACCATGCCGAGTTCATTTCCATTGCCATCGCCACCGTTAAATGAAATACAGATGAAATTAGAAAATAATGAGAAACTTTTAGAAATCAATAATTCATCATCGATACTCTTAGAACGTTTGGAAAAGATCGTACCGAAAAATATTCTCGAAGTTTTAAAAACTGTCGATGCCAATCCAAATGAGTTACATACGGATATTGATACGACTGATATTTCGGCCTATTCATGGCCGACAAACGATCGAATCCCATCACCACCAACCGGACATGATGAGTCTAGTGATCAAGCGAAGAAACTCTATCTGTTAAAGCAACTTCAACATGTGGAAAAAGAATTACATGATCAAGCTCATCAACATCTAAAACTCAATCAAGAATATCGTTGTCAAGTCAATGATTATCTGAATTCAACATCGAATCATTCTCTCACAACGAAAAAGAAACGTACTACATCTTCATCTTCGACATCAAGTTCATCGTCGACATCGAAACTTGATGAACAAATCTCATCTATTTTACCTCCTCTATCAAGTCAACCGATTAATTTCTTCTCATCATCATCGTCGTCGTCTTCGACAACACAACATTCGAAACTAAAAAAATCTACCAATCGTTTACTATCGAAATACGATCGTCGAATTGATCAACATATTCACGAGAATCAATTGCATTTAAATGAAATGAATCTTCAATTGAAAAATCTGCAATTTCTATCATCATCGTCGTCATCGACGAATGAATTCAATCAAACAAAAATTCCATTGAAAATCAACACAGATACGAAAAAAGGCCTCGAACATTTGAGACAACTTGCCAGTCATCCATCGGAACTCGAACATGTTCGAACATTAACCAACAATCCAAATCTAATCAAACAAATCGAAGAATACGCACATCAAAAACAATTCATGGAACAACTGAAAAGTTTGCAACAACAAGATTCATCATCGACATCTCAACAACAAATCAATCTCTCGCTCGATACAATGGACATGCCTCGTCCACCATCGCCATCCATCGACAATCGACACGCACTCTGTTGTATCGAACATTCATCTCAATTACCTCTTCATTCAACATCATCAACAACAACGAATCTTTCTCATTTACGTTTTCAAAATCGTATCGATGTCGATTGTGAAACCGAATCCAATCATGACACGGCATTGACACTTGCGTGCGCCGGTGGCCATGAAGAACTCGTTCTTTTACTTCTACAACGTAATGCCAATATCGAACATCGAGATAAGAAAGGTTTTACGCCATTGATTCTCGCGGCAACTGCAGGTCATGCAACGATTGTTTCGAGATTAATCGAACACGGTGCAAATATCGAAGCACAATCCGAACGAACGAAAGATACAGCTCTCTCATTGGCATGTAGCGGAGGCAGACAAGATGTTGTCGAAGTTCTATTAAAAAACGGAGCTAATCGAGAACATCGAAATGTGTCCGATTATACAGCGCTGAGTTTAGCTGCATCAGGTGGATATGTACCAATTATAAAATTATTGTTAAGTTACGGTGCTGAAATCAATTCTCGAACGGGCAGTAAATTAGGTATTACACCGTTGATGCTCGCGTCCATGAATGGACATGTTGGTGCCGTTAAACTTCTGTTAGATATGGGTGCTGATATCAATGCTCAAATCGAAACTAATCGCAATACTGCATTGACATTGGCTTGTTTTCAAGGACGAGCTGAAGTCGTTTCGTTACTAGTCGATCGAAAAGCTAATATTGAACATCGAGCTAAAACTGGTCTGACACCGTTGATGGAATCGGCATCTGGTGGTTATGTTGAAGTTGGCCGAGTTTTATTAGAACGCAATGCTGATGTCAATGCACCGCCTGTGCCAACATCCAAAGATACAGCGTTAACCATTGCTGCTGATAAAGGTCATCATAAATTCGTTGAATTATTATTGCAATATAAAGCAACAATCGACGTTCGAAATAAGAAAGGTGCAACGCCATTATGGTTGGCATGTAATGGCGGTCATTTAGAAGTCGTTCAATTGTTAATTACGCGTTCGGCTGATGCGGATTCGAGCGATTCACGTAAAGTCTCGTGTCTCATGGCTGCATTTCGTAAAGGACATGTTAAAGTAGTCAAATATTTAGTCAGACAAGTACGACAATTTCCTTCAGATACTGATTGTCGTCGATTAATCAATACGATAACTGATAAAGATCTTCTGAAAAAATGTCAAACATGTATGGATTTAATTATTTCGGCTAAAGAACGACAAGCAGCTGAAGCTAATAAAGCAGCGAATAATCTATTGAAAGAAATCGAATCAGAAAAATCACGTGAACAAGTTAAAAAAGAAGCAGCTGCAAAGAAACGAGAAAAACGTAAAGCCAAAAAGAAAGGTAAACAACAAACTACTGCCGCTACAACCGATGAACCAACAAATATCGAACAGCAAACACCTGATGAAAGTGAAGAACATGTTGAAACCATTATATCCGAAGTGATTACTGAAGATCCTCGTCTTGAAATGGTACAAAAACCACCATCACCCGAACGAACAACTAAACAACCATTGATAACCAACAATAACAACAGCAGCAGCAATAATAATAATAATAATAAAAAGAAAACAAATACAATGTCGAGAAAAATCGAACGACATCAAGAAAATCTCGTATCGAAAACAAAACAAGATTCAACGATTGTGGATGACGGTTGGCAAGAAGTGATTGGAAAACAAAAGAAAATTACGATACCACATGAGCAATATTCGAGAATCATCGGACGATCGGGATCGAATTTGAATGCTTTGAGAGAAATCACAGGAGCCTCGATTGATATCGAAAATAAACGAGGCATTGGAGATAAAACAATTTTAATCAAAGGCAATGCTGATTCAATTAAACATGCACATCAATTAATTCAAGCTTTATTGAAAAATTCTGAAACGGATTTAAACAATCTTTTACCTCCAACAGCAACAACAACAACAAAATCAAAGACTACAGCGACGACAGCAGTCGCATCAACGATAGTAATGCCCACAGCAAATACATCTAATCATGAATATGATGAAGAAATCGTTAAAACACAACGATCGAATACAGGACCAAGATTTCAAAATAATGAATCCATTGGTTACACTGAACCAACATCAACATCTCGAATAAATCCTCGTTCAACCCATCAGACAACAAAGAAAACCTCATCAAATCTCGTTACACGTTCAACATCATCATCAGCTCCCATCAAAACTCCTCAACCACTAACATCTACAGGTGCGACATGGGTGAATTCGAATCGATCGAATCGTGCCATATCATCATCATCGTCAACAACATCCAATTCAACGACGATCAATCCATCTAATTGGACACAACATCCGAAAACATCATCTTCGCATAATAGAACTCCTCTTTCAAATCATCATTATCCATATCAAAATACAATTCATCGACCTTATTCAAGTTCTCATCAAAATTCGTCGGAAATCAATTCATTATCACCGACAAAATCAGCACCAACTTCGTTGTTAGTTGCCGCACAACAATCTTCTGTTCCGCCGCCGCCGCTGCCGACAGGAGAATATAATCCGTTTGCTTCGAATATTTTAACTACATCCATTGTTGATGTTCTTACTAAACCAAAAGAAACATCAAACGAAGAATCAACAACTAAAATGAATTTTGCTAATGTTGCTAAAATGAATGTGCCAAATAAACAATCTCATCAAGAACCAATTGTGATTACTATGAACGAAGTTCTATCATCACCTAAACAACCCGATCCTAAAGTTGCGCCTGGTTATCGTGGAGTACAATCAACAAATTTCGATTCCCTATCACCAACATCTCAATTAAGTCGTGCACCTGGTGCAAATCGTACGCATCAATCGATATCTCCATCTCTGAATAAAATATCACTCGAACAAAATGGTCAAACAGGTTCATCGACAGCATCATCAACATCATCGTCTCCATCGTCATTAAAACAACAAACCAGTCAATTCATTCAACCACAACCATTATTTCCTTCGATGGATCAACCAAAACCACTTGGACCTATTGGTTCACATCGACCACCTCTACTAACCGATGATCTTTCTCATTCAGGACAACCGAAATTTCCTCCGAATCAATCGGCTCTCTATCAAGCAATACTAATGAACAATCAGACCTATTCGAATCGATCGAGTTTGAATCCAAGTGCACCCGAATTCCAAGGACCATTATCATCAAATATCATCAATATTGCGCGTATGATGGAACAACAACAACAACAGCAAAAACAACAGCAACCACCTCCACAACAAGCGCAAGCACAAGCACAAGCTCAGCAAATGTATCCGAATATTCCGCCAACGCGTTCATATCAACAACAATCAGATATCGAAGCAATTCAACAAGTACAAAATCAAGTGCTACATTTTTATCATTTACAAGCCAATCAACAGCAACATCTCGTTCAACAACCATTGCCACCACCACAACCATCAGTGACTGCATACATAGCAAGAACATTAGCATCGAGAGGACAATTACCACAAGATATCAATCAAGCTGCAGCACTTGTAGCTAATTGTTATATGAATTGTTATTCAAGAGCACAACAAACAAATAATATTCCTCTAGCACCAAATGTAAATACAAACAGTGATGATATACCATTAGCTTCAGGTAAACAATTCACATGATCAAATCGTATAAATTTACAATCTGTTATTGTTTTTAGTTGATCCGACTGTTATCATTTCCAATAGTAATCATTCAACCGGTCCTTCATTATCGTCTACAAGTGCCGGTAGTGACCACAAAATGGTACCAGCTGCGATCGGAAGTGAACGTAAACGTCATATACCATCAGCAACTACAATTGTTCCTCCAATGCCTGTTAATGATTGGTCTTCCGTGCCTCAACGTATGTCTATCTTCGAAATTTCATAAAGCACATCGTTTTTCTTTTCTGAATTTAGAACCGTATCCATATCCAGCACCATCACAACAACAACAGCAACACCAAACACGAGATTATCCACGATAGAAACAAAGAATTTTCTATACTTTTCATTGCTTTCTATGTATTGATGAGTTTCTTTTCTTGTCTCTAACCGATCGTTTATATTTTACCTAATTTTACTAGTTCTTCAGACATTTTTCTTTCTTTCGTTTCTTTTTTTTCTGCCGATTGTTTGCGCAATAAGTTCGTGCATTAGCATGTTGAACTTGTTGTGGCATTTCAGATCTCTTCGTGTGTTTGAAGACGATGCAACAGCAACTTTCTTTTTTTTTCTCTCTCTCTCTCTCGCGTTTTTTGTGTCATCTCTTTTTTTTTCTCGTTCGTTTCTTTTTTTTTCTTTTCGATATACATATTATATATATATAAAAGGAAAAAAACTGAATTTGAATCGTACATAGTTTATTTCGATTGAGATTTTCCAAGTATTTAAATCCGAAAAATATGAAGATGATGGTGATGAGAGTAAACACTAATTATACGTAGAAAGCAAATATCAACATACAGTAATTTTCCTAATGAAAATGAAGTTATATTTGGTTTGGGTACGCGATTGCGTGTTGTTAGTAATGCTTTAGAACATCCATCATTGAATGTTGTACAGCTCGTTGAATTAAAAGAAGAATCTTGTCAGTTGTATCCAACATTTTTGTGCTATGAAAACAATGTTTTTTCAATTTTTTTTCTACGAATTGTCTTCAACAGATGCATGTTTGCATAGATAAGATTCTTTGCTTTAAGGATTAAATCTTTTCACTTCGAACACAAACATTTTCTTCCAACTTTTTTTTTTATCATTTTTATTTACCTAAGTACAACATGCATTTCATCATATAAATGTTGATGATATAACGAAAGATAACTTTATTTTACTTGTTTCGTCTCACGTACCAGTTATTTTGAAAAAAGCGTAAGTTTTATTAAAATGTTACGAATTACCGATATCGATATCACACCTAAACGTTTATCGCCTGTATATGCATATCGTAGACATCCACTAGTTAGTCTTCGACAAGCGCTTGATCCACTCATTGGTAAAATAGAGGACTTAGATTATTTTATCCAAATTGCAAAACAAGAATGCCATTTTCCATCTGAACACGGTTTAACACAGGAAGAATCTGCCGCTATCTATCTCTATACAATGGACTGGGGTGAAGACTCTTTGTATCGATTACTCAATAAAGTACTACGTGAAGAAGATCGATCAGTATTAGTACCCTGGAATGGCTACATAAAATTGTTTGATACAGCAATAAATAAACTGCCTAGTTGTCAAATCAATCTATGGCGTGGTATCAACGTGGATATTAGCAAAAACTATGTTGCTGGCAAAGAAATAACATGGTGGTACTTTAGTTCATGTTCATCTGCACTGAACGCAGTAAAACATTTTCTCGGACCAGTTTCAACTTTATTCATGATTGAGGCTCGCAATGCCAAAGACATATCATCGTACAGCAATTATCCAAAAGAGAAAGAACTAGTTCTTGGACTAGGCACTCGTATACGTGTCGCAGCCGACGTACTTGATCATGCATCCTTAACTATTATTCATCTCACAGAAATATCAACTAACGCAGAAGGCGAAATCAATACCAACTTTTCCAATATGACGATACAATCAACTATCCAAACTAATATCGGTGAGTACTTGCATCTAAGGCATATAGTCATTTATTTTAACATCATTAAGCTAATTCATCGAATTCTACAACCACAATAACCATAACCAAAACATACGACGACGGAGGTAGATACGAAACCTTCATACCGCAACCACATAGCTAATGTGAATACATATTTTAACTCACTATGTCAAATTGTTTCATATCACTACAGAATAACAAAGAAGGAGAATGGAGTAATAACCAGAGAAATGGCAAAGGTACCCAGTTTTTCGCTGATGGACGAAAGTACATTGGTGACTGGCTTGATGATAAAAGAAACGGTCGAGCTATTTTTACTTGGCCTCAAGGTGGTCGATATGAGAGAGCTAGTTCAAAAATCATGTTCAACACATTCATGATTTTAATCAACGCATCAGACATCATGAATGATCAACATTTTTGAACGAATAAAGGGTGAATACAAAGATGATAAAATAAACGGTCAAGGTATTTACACTTGGGCTAATGGGAATCGATATGAGAGAGCTAATTCAAAAATCATGTTCAGCATATTCATGATTTTGATCAATACATCAGACATCGTCAATGATCAACATTTTTGAACGAATAGAGGGTGAATACAAAGATGATAAAAGAAACGGTCGAGGTATTTTTACTTGGCCTGATGGTGGTCGATACGAGAGAGATAGTTCAAAAATCATTTTCAGCATATTCAAGATTTTGATCAACACATCAGACATCATGAATGATCATCATTTATGAACGAATAAAGGGTGAATTCAAAGATGATAAAATAAACGGTCAAGGTATTCACACTTTGGCTAATGGGAATCGATATGAGAGAGCTAATTCAAAAATCATGTTCAGCATATTCATGTTTTTGATCAGCACATCAGACATGGCGAATGATCATCATTGATGAACGAATAGTGGGACAATGGAAAGATGGTAACAAAAATGGTCGAGGCATTTACACTTGGCCTAATAGCGATCGATACGAGAGAGCTAGTTCAAAAATCATGTTCAACACATTCATGATTTTAATCAACGCATCAGACATCATGAATGATCAACATTTTTGAACGAATAAAGGGTGAATACAAAGATGATAAAATAAACGGTCAAGGTATTTACACTTGGGCTAATGGGAATCGATATGAGGGTGAATTCAAAGGAGGCAATGCTGACGGAAAAGGCACGAAATATTATGTTGATGGTAGAAAAGAAACTGGTACATGGAAAAATTGGGTATTTCTGGGCTAGCCATCATACGATGATGAAAGTCATTATTTTGGAAAGAAATTGAATAACAAAGTAAATATGATGCATAGAGGAACGATTTATTTTGCATGTTAAAAATAAAAACCATTCTAAAATATTTGCAGTTTTGTTATACATCTGATAAAGAGAGAGGATGAGTATGTTTGTTTGTTTTTGAAAATAGTACACGGTCGAGAAGGAATAACGTGGGTCCTGAGAAGAATAGCATCGAATGTATTCAATTATTGTGTGATACATAGCGTAGTACATAATACATATTAGGGTAATATAACTCTGTTTGAGGAATATTTTCCTCGTAGATTGGAACTGAAAAAAGAAGAAAAGGATTTGATAATATTTATGTGTCGATAAGAATTTCGTGTAGTAATTCTATTCATGTGATACTTTAGCGGAGTCAGCAGCGTAAATGAGCAAACATCGACTGCATTTATTATTTTCTTCTATGCCTGATTCTTCCGCCTATGTTGAGACGATTAATATGTATTTTGCAAGACAAATATACCATTTTGGATGCATGTCTGTTCTTCTTCAACATCGATAATACTCGATTTGGTTTCCCAGTGGTTTTCTTCGTGTTCTTTTGGTAACAAGCACCCGGTTAAGACACATAGAAAAACAATCTCTGTCGTCTACACAAAGGCAAAATGCCACTTCGTTTGTATCTAGAGACAACACAAGGTCGTCGACCAGTTACATTACCAACTCATTTCAATTTGCATGATTTTCGAGATTTAATTCAAAAAAAAGTTGGCAATCCTGAACATTTTAATTATTCATTAGGTGGAGTTATTTTTCGTACATGGAATGAAGATGTATTCAATCGTCAACGAAGTGCTATTCGTGATGGTGTCGCATTGATCATTGAGTATTCACCAGTGATAAACGACGGCAATGGTCCTGCATGGAGACATGCTCAACCTGGTCTTTGTCTTGATGGAGTTTGTTTGAATGGAAAATGTTCAGCATTTGAAAATAAAGTTATTATCAATCAAGGTCTCGGTCAATTTACAATCATAAACAATTCAACAATCGTGACATCACAATGTCCATTATGTGGCATGTCCGTTCAACCAACAACATGTGCTTTCAATCGATGTTCATGGCGAATAATTGGTACCAAACAACAACAACAATCACAAGAGACTATTACTACTGATTGGCAAAATTCAATCGATGAATATCATCGATGGGCAGAGAATTTTTCTTCATGGTCACAATTAACCGTTGAAACCAAGAAATAAACAGACATTTTTGTTTTCTTTTCATGTTAATTTATGCATTCAAAAAAAAAGAAGAGTTAATATTTGTTATTTTCTTCCTTGTTTCCTCTATGTACCAAATAACAACATCTTGCATATCATTTCTCTTCGAAAATATTCCTAGCTAATCATTATATTCGAGGTCGTTTTATCAAGGACACGCGCAGCTGGATAGATTTCCTTATCATCATCCTTCTAATCCTCTTAATTACGAATATTCAAGTAGAATGATAAACACTCTTTACGACTTCTTTGTACATACATCCATAAAAACAGCAATTTCTTTATTTTCATTTTGATAAAAAAAATACTGTCATCAATTCTCTCTCTCTCTGCCTCTAAATATACATATATCAACACAAGTTCTATTTGTTATTATTTATGTATTCCCCTAAGGAAAGAAAGATTTCGCTCATGTTTTTTTTTCTTCTCCTCAATACCAATAAAAAAAGAGAACAAGTTACATTCCTTTTCTCTTTCTTTTACTCGCCACTTTTTTTTTCGTCTTCACCTTGTATTCGATGGTAAAATAAAAAAACGAAATATTTCGCCATGAAATTACAACATCCGACTAACCAATTGTGACACATAAACAATTTCGATGAAAAAAAATGTCGACAACACTCGCAGACGCTTATTTAGATCGATTACCGGTCGAATTAATATTTCATCTATTGAATTTTCTCGATACACAAACAATTCTTCTTTCATTTCGTTATGTCTGTCAACGATTCTATCTGATTTCCAATGTTTACAATCAATATGAATTCAATTTTCAATCATGTACAAAATCAAATTTCAATCGTTTCTGTCGAATTCTTTGTCCGGAGAATATTCTCTCATTGAGTCTATCCGATGATGATCAAACACCTGGTCAAATAAGTCTTTTTCTCACAAAATTCAATTTCAAACAATTCGAAAATCTTCGATCGTTAACATTACTCGATATTGAAAATATCAATTTAAATGCCATTCTTAAAGATCTCATTGATTTAAAATTAAATTCATTAACCATTCGATCTCGAACACTATGTACATGGTCAACTGAAACATTAACATGTCTTTCAACATTCTTAGAACATTCTAGTCTCAAGCAATTTACGCTAAGTATTTGGTGTTTTGAAATCTATGAGTTTGTTTGGCCTCGACAATGTCAAATCGAATATTTGCATATATCGAATCGTTTGACATATGAACAGTATTGTTCGATACTTGATCGATGTTCGATGTTGAAAACTTTTATTGTTAAAGATGTTCTTTGGAATGATACGAGTATTATGCAAATCAATCAATATCGACAATTAAAATCTTTGACATTAGAAGACAATCGAATGGATATCTATAAATTAGAACAATTTCTTTCGTTAACACCAACATTAACCTATTTGAAAGTGATTGGTATGGCTTATTTAATTGATAGTTACCGTTGGGAGAAAATTCTTCGTATTAAATTACCGAATCTCGAACGTTTCGAATTCTTTTTTCTCTCATGGAAAAATGTCAATTATAATTTTTCCGATATTGAATCACTAATTCGTCCATTTCAAACATCATTTTGGTTAGAAAATAAACATTGGTTTGTTAATTGTGATTATATTATCAATCCAATGGAAGTCATGTTATATTCTCTACCGATATGTAAATCATATTTTCAATATCATGATCAATCGAATAAGATTTCATGTTCGAACACAAGTCAATTTCAAATCGATTCAACAATGATGAATCAAGTAACTGAATTAAAACTAAATCTAGTTAAAACAATGTTCGATGGAGATCAATTACGAAAGGTTAATAGAATTCTATTGTCAAAATATTGTTATTTGTCATTGACTTTTTCTAGATGGAATTCTTATCTCATCCATTATTTCGTCGTGTAACCCATTTGACAGTTGACTTGGATGATAAATGTCCGTTTAATGTTTGTCATTCTTTATCAAATCTAATCGATCTTACACTTCTAACACAATTGACTCTAAATCTGAACTTTGATTTTACATCGAATATGAATACAAGAGAATATCTTACGAACATTTTCAAGCAAACATCTAATATTCACACAATAGAAATCAATAATAATTTATCAATATTAAATTCGCACGTAACAATTGAAGATATTTGTCAATTAATTCCTTTGTATATAAAACATTTGCAAGTGACGGTGAAAAATTTGAATGATATGAAGATTATTTTTGATCGTTGTCAATTTCTTTCAAGTCTAACTTTTCGTTTTACAAGTCAAAAATCTATCCCATCAACAAAATTAATTGAATCATTTTTAAATATTAAAAAAGATTTAACATATCGAAAAGATGATTCAACAATACGCGTTTGGTTGAATCAATTCAATATATCCAAATAAAAAGCAGAAAAAAAAACTTTATTTTATTTTATTTTATTTTTTGTATTGCAATATTTTTTTAATATTTGTTTGACATTCGGTAAGATTAGCCAGAGATTAAAAACTAGAATTTAAATGAAGAGTAATAATCGTAAAAATAAAAAAAAAGCGTAATTTATTACCGAACAGAAAAAACCAGTATATCCTTGATTGCATATACAACGATAACCACCTCCAGGGACACTTTGACAAGTACCACCATTAAGACATGGATTTGTGCGACAAACATTCGAAGCAGGTGCAGTAGCTGCAGTGGTTCTCACAGTGATTGATCCTGAAAAAAAATGTCAATTGGGAATAGAACAAAACAAATGATCTCATTGTTGTGAAAATTACCAGTAGGAATGTCACAGCGGACTCCAATAAAACCAGCGACACAATGACATACATAACCACCTCCGGGGACTGCTTGACATGTTCCACCATTCAAACATCGATTGATTTGACAGACATTAGGCGAAACTGTTGTGCCCGATGTAGTTGATTCACATAACATACCTGTATAACCAGCAGGACAAATACATTGGAGCCCGCCACCAGATAGGGTAACGCAGGCGGCACCATTTCGACATGGATTACTTGCTGGTGGACAAGTACCACCACCACCACCAGTTCCTCCTAAGTGAAGACTATGTTTTCAAAACAAAATCAGAACATTCAAAAACTACCTGTAGATGTTTCACATCGAATACCAGTGAAACCTGATGTACAAGTACAGGTGTAGCCATTAGCTGAAACGGGAACACATGTTGCACCATTCAAACATTGATTATTTGCACAGACACTACTTGTTCCTAAGAAAAGAAGAATCGTTGAGAAAAAGTAGCTATTTGATGTTCGTCAAACCAGTTGAAGCATCACAGAGATTTCCAGTAAAACCAGCTGCACAATTACATACAAAACCACCACCCGGTACGGAAATACATGTAGCACCATTTCGACACGGATTATTTGCTAGTGGACAAGCACCGCCACCACCACCAGTACCTCCTAAATCAAGATTACCTTCTCAAAACAAAACCAAATCATTCAAAAACTACCTGTGGATGTTTCACATAGAGGACCAGTGAAACCTGATGTACAAGTACAGAGATAGCTAGTAGCCGAAACGGGAACACATGTTGCACCATTTCGACATGGATTATTTGCGCAGACACTACTTGTTCCTACGAAGAAAAAAGAAAAGAAGAATCGTTGAGAAAAAATAACTATCTGATATTCGTCAAACCAGTTGAAGCATCACAAAGGTTTCCAGTAAAACCAGCTGCGCAATTACATACAAAACCTCCACCTGTTACGGAAACACATGTAGCACCATTTCGACATGGATTTGGTCGATTTTGACAATAACCATTTGTTATTTCTATTCGATATCAAAACATAAATTAAAAAGAAATCATCAACGAATTTTTACGAGATTTGACAAGATTGCTGAAGATAGAGATTTCAATAAAAAGAATCAGATAGATCGGCTGCATGTTGTTATTTGATTTCGATGTGAATGTATGCAAATCATATATGTCAATCCAATATATTGTGGATTAAAAGTATTTACGTTCGATAAATAAAAACCCACGTCTAGCAAAATCATAGGAGGCGGATATTCGTAGATGTTTTCGAAAAAAACATTATATTAAACTTTTTGTGATGACGTCATAGATCAAATTATCAATCCCTTCGTTTATTTTCTTTTTTGTTCGAAAAGAAACATGATTTGATTTGTTGTTTACTACCGTCTGTTGTGATCATTATATGTTTCTTTCTTCCCTCGACATGGTCTAACTATCTATCGAGGTCATATGAAATAAGATAAGTAAATCTTTAATCTTCTTTATTCGTATCGATCTATTCATTGTCTAGTTCGACGATGTATAGAGGTTCGAAAAACGAAAATAGACGAAAGATTTCCATGTTATCTCTCGTTTCTCTATCTCTCTCTCTCGTCTGTGTCGACCGTTAGATTTATTTCCATCGTTCATTTGTCAGATCGAACATATACATATCACACGTATTCTTAAAACTAAAAGTTAAATTTCATTTGATGGATACTCTCGGTCCTCGTATTATGGTTAATGTTGGCACTCAAGCCGTTTCAAATACAGGTGTTAATCCACGAGATTTAGCTCCATTAACCAATGATGCATTTCTTGCAACATTTCTCGGTAAAACATCATTATCAACAAACAATGGCCTAACACGACAAGCAAACAATCATCGACAATCATATACAACACAATTCGACCGTGTTTCACTTCGTTCAAAAACACGTGCATCAACATCGAACGGTGAATCAGGCGAACCCGATTCAGCTATCTTATCAATTATTCGTGGTAATACATCAGATAGTCAACAACAAACACATTTACCATCATCATCATTATCTTCACAACGACAATTACAAGGTCATCGACATCGTCGTCGTTCATGGAATCAACCACTTCTCAACGACTGGAATGATGTACCTTGTTCGCCAAATTATCGACCAAACAACGATTTCAATCGTCGACGTCGAACACGTTCAGGTGGTGCCCAACAACAAATCAGTGTTGTTGATCAAATGGCTGCTCAACCGCATATTCCATATGCTATTTTGCCAAAACGTTTCGAACCTAAACAAGTCGCATCAAATGGCTTTCAAGCACGTTCATCAAACAACAAAAACAACAACAACAACTGGAACGGAGATGCTCGTCGAAGTCGTCGACCAAATCCACCACGTCGTTTACCAGCACGTCAACCATTCTACGATGATGATCAATGGTTAGAAGAAGATAATGATGATTTATGGCTCGAACCAGTTCCATCAGCATATCGTCGACGATTAAATCCACGATTCAATGCAGTTCGAGCTCCACAAAATGCTTACTATGGCCAACGTCAACGTTTTGACGATTACTATGATTCATACGCCTATGGTCCATCGAGCCGAAAGATTTCATTTCGACCACGTGGTCGTCTACTATATGCTGAAGATGCTTATCTTCCATTCAATATTGTACCAACCTACGATCTCAATGAATGGCAAGGACCCTACGCTCGATCACGACAAACACAAGCATACGGTGGACCCCGTAGCAAACGTGGTGACAATGGTTTCATTCGTGATGATCATCGTGCCAATAAACAATCACGAAATGGTTATAAACCATTAACACCAACACGTTTTGGTAAAAAATCAAAATCACCAAAAGACAAAGAACAACAAAAACGACGTAATTCACGAGGACGTAAAGCACGTAATCAAAATTCAAAAACTGAAGCAACAACACCATCATTGACAACAACTACAGATAAAGCTAAATCAGCAACTGAAACGACAAATGAAACCAAAACTGAATTAACAGTCAACGAATCTGAACATCAACCATTACCACCACGTGAACAAGAACACGCTCAAACTGGCGAACAAAATTAAATCCACATTTTTTCTATTTCGCTCTATCTTTTTTTTTCTTCTCTAACTTTTATTTTATCATTTCTGATTGATCTTCTAGACATGCAAACATACACACATACAGTCTTTATCTTTCGTTTTTTATTATTATTATTATATTATTATTATTATTATTTTACTGTTGTTGTATATGTGTGTCGGTATTGATTTTTTTTTCGGTATTCCTTATTGTTTAGAAAAGGTGATATAGAATATGTGACACATATCTGTTTGTCATTTCATTTCTTTTATATGATATTGCGATTAAAACAAAAACACATACGCATACACATGCAAAATGTTGGATTTGTTGTTGGTTATCTCTGAAAAATAGTTCTTAGATTTTACAAGGTTTTAATTCGAGAAAAGAAAAAGACTGGGCTTGGTTAACAGGAGAGAGAAAAAGTCATAGATGAAAAATGTCTGTAGAACCAATCGAAAGATTTATTTAGCCTTTTTTTTTCCTGTCATTTTTGGTTGCCATAACCCATTGATCCCATTCCTAAGAAATAAGATTTTAAACGATAGAGTTTGAAGATACAAAAAGTTCTACTTCGAGTTTTGGACACCATCGTTGAAGACCAGTGACTTTGTTAATACCTAAAGCACGTTCACATCTAAAGAAAAAACGAGATTTTTATTCATCGATCATAAAGATTTGATTGTTGTATACCGTTCTTCGTATTTTTCTTTGGCTTCACGACGTTGTTCACGAGGAAATGGGATACCGAAAAGACGTTTTTGTAAGAATTGTTGAGCATTATCAGCAGCTAAAATTCATCAAATAAAACTAATCTCAAATCGATAGTCTCTACATACATTCTTCAGCATCTTCAAATTGATATTCAGCATGAACATAAACGAAAACAAACAAAGCACAGACGAGAACGACCAAGAATTTATTCATCTTGATAGATACGCTTTTTTTTCGAATAGTACTATCTTCGAAATAGAATTTCTTCTAATAAGAAAACGAGTGTCTTATATCTCCCAGCATTAGTCAACATGATTGTGTTGACAAGTATTCATTGAAATTTCGAGAAGATGAATGATATAGATACGAAGAGGATGCTTATATATGTTTGTCAACACATTGATTTATCGGCACTTCTCTCTCTCTCTTTTTTTTTCTTTTTCTCGAAAAAGAAAATAGATGAATAATCATTAGTTTGTTTTTTCGAGCAGTTATATTAACGGGTACAGTTACAGGAGAAAAGCATTTGAGTATCTTTTCTAGAAATACGAAAGTATGCAGAAATCTTCAATTCTTTTTTTGGTTTTCATCGGACTGATTGCTTTTCAATCAAATGGTGTACATGCTGATGACGATCAAGCAAGTTACGAAGAAGGTAAGACATGTGTGTGTGTGTGTTTTTTTTCGATTTAAAATAATAGTACGCCTATGTTATATGTCGAGATCATGCGTTCGATTTAAATTTGAGACAAATAGTACTAGAAGACCTGCGTTTGAATAAGTAGGAACATTGAAAATGTCATCGATTTGTTGTTATCAAAAAAAGCGTTGGTAGCAAAACGAAATCTTCTCGATGACAAATATCAATTTAGATTTTCGCATTTAACTAAATATCTTTATCTGTTATTTGTCAACACATACACATCGATTATTCATACCTTTGTTTTTATTTATCGTTCATAAACAATGATACAACATTCGTGCATATCTATTTCTAGATCGTTCGAGAGCTCTTCATTTTCTTCGACGAACAATTTTTCATCCTACTAAAACCAAATGTGAGGAACAAAAACGTGAGGCGAAAGAGGATTAGTAAGTTTTTTTCTTTTCTCGCTGTCGCAAGAAAAATACTCATGCGCCGTTGTGACCTTTTTCTTGTTTTCTAACTATCTAAAGTGAAGAACGATGTGAACCAAGCAATCCAATCTATCGTAATCAAGGCACGAACCGTAATTGCCCAGATTTGTCAACATGGGACGCTTTTGTTAACTATGAAATCAACGATGGATACGGTACACTCGAAGATTATAAACCCAATATTAAACTACCTAAATTACCTCGTATTCCATCAGCCAATGAAGTCAGCAATAAAGTTTATAATAAAGTTATGGATGGATAAAACACATACGTATATAACAAAACAATCGATTGCGTTTTCTACTAGCCCTACGTTTTTTTTTCTCTCTCTCTTTTTAATCAATTCTCTATTAATAAAGATAATTTCATGATTTAGTCATTACACTCTCAATCTAATCTTTGTCCTTTCAATGTTTTTCTTTTCTAGAAGCCAATAGTGCGAAAGATTTTCTTAAACGAACATTTTTCCATCCGGGCTCGACAAAATGTGAAGAACAAAAACGAGAAGCTCGTGAAGACTACGGTAACTTGTTGTTTTTAAATTTAAAAATTCGTCATTTGCTTTGTTGTTTTATTAGAGGAACGTTGTGAACCATCGTTACCACTTCTTCGAAATACCGGTACGAATCGTTACTGCCCCGATATAAACTCATGGGTAGGACTTGATCAATATGAAATTGGCAATGGTTATGATTCAATACTTCCGACAACAACAAGTCGATCTCGATATGTCGATCGAAATCGTAACAATGATTTCGATCGAAATCGTAACAATGACTTCGACCGAAATCGTAACAATGGTTTCGATCGAAATCGTAACGATAACTTCGACCGAAATCGTAACAATAACTTCAATCGAAATAGTGATCAACGTGGACAACCACCACCATACGTTCCCGAACCAAACGATGATTATGAACATTAAAACATACATTTGACTTTTTTTCTTTCTCTCTTTCTCTCTAAAAATTATCAATCAAGCTTGATTATTTTAATAAACATACATATTCGATTTGAAGTCTAAATCATCAAAATGTATCTGCTTTTCAATTGTCAACGTCAGCTGATTAGAACCTATAGAAAACAACGCAAATAGTGTCTGATTACATTCGTAATCAATGACATATAAATTTTTTTCCTGTTGTTGTATATTGAGGCGTCAGCTGGATCTATCTTTCGAAACAGTTTTACATGAAACTAGCATTGTGAAAGCATTTCGACATTTGTATCAATGATGATGTTTACTGATGATGATAATAATGAAAATCGATCAAATCTATCTCTAACATCATTAATGGATGAATTTCATTATGTTCAACCAACATTAAAAACCGATTTATTTACTCAAACTTACTGTCCAATCGAATCGAATTGGTCAGAAACGACGACAATAACAACAAATTCAAATTTATTAGATCAACGTTCGACAAAAGTCAAGCCAAAACGACGTCGTATTGCAAGTGTAGCTCAACGACGTGCTGCCAATGTTCGTGAACGTAAACGTATGTTTAGTTTAAATGAAGCATTCGATCAATTACGTGAAATTGTCCCAATATTTGCTTATGAAAAGAAACTATCTCGTATTGAAACACTTCGTTTAGCTATAATCTACATTGCATTTATGACTGAACTTGTTCTTAGTGGCAAATCCGTCGATGAAGCATCGTTAAATGCTCGAGTTGTTTTCAATCAATGGACAGATAATTCATGTACCTATCAAATCAATTCATCGTCGATCGGTGACGAAACGCCAACAAGTTGTGGTAGTGCGATGGAATCAGTTTAATCATGTTTAGTTTTCGTTTTTTTTTTCTCCTCAAGGCTATGATGATTTTCTTCACCTTTTTATTTTTCCTTACTCAAAATATCATATCACACGTGTACGATGTTCATCGAAGCATGCTTGACTTTCTTTTCATTGTTATCGTTGTTGTTGTTGTTAAACCTGCTGTGTTTTCTTGATGAAAAAAAAAGAGAAATGATATGCTACTTAATGCCGCTCATATCTCTTGAATTAATTGACCAAAAGAAAATTCGATTTATGTCCGAAGATCAAAAGAAGAAAATAATGGAGAAATCATTTTTCCATACAGGTGTATGATCGTCTACTAGCATTAAATTGATGATCATGTTTGAAACATCATGTTTACTTAACCGTATCCCACCATTTTGTCTTATCATTACATCATTTTTATTTTTATGTCCAAAGCTATTTATCAAAAAAAAAAGAAAACGACGAGGTACTGAAATGAATTGCACGAGCTGATGCCATTCAATTAGCGATCTCTCTTTCTCTTTTTTCTTCTTTTTTTATATATATATACGTGAAACAAGCTGTGACACGAATTATTGTCTTTTTGATGAATACAAAAAAGAAAAATCTCAATATCAAATGAGGAAATAAATATATGCATTGGTTAAGATTCTCTTCTCAGGTGACGATATCCAATAGAAAATCATTTGCAATAATCATCGATTCATTTCTATCCAATCAATAACACATCAAGATTTCACCTATATATATTTTTTTTTCTTCCTTTTTCTTCTCGTTTCCTGTTTGACAAAAGTCAAATCATTTCCATTCTCTTCATCAGCAACAGACAAAGGTAACAACTGGAAGGATAAATCAGATTGTCTCGTCATGACTACGATTTGCCTTTTGTGTATAGTTAGAACGCAACAGATTTCTGAGTGTCTGAGAGAACAGACTGTTGCCGTATTAATCATTAGAAGACAAAAAATATTGAATTTAAAAATTTCTTTAATCTCTTTCCGATTTTCTTTTTTCTAGCTTGATCAAAAAATAACTAAATAGAAATCTACAAAACTGGCTTATTATTCTCAATACGAGGACCTTGGTCCAACATCTTCAACTTCACTTCCGTCAGTTACATATCAACATACATCAGGCTATTTCAATGGAAATACTTGGTCCAATGAAACTGATCATCACCATCATCCTTCTCATCTTCATACATCATCATCGCCACCACCACCACCGCCATTGCTAACAACATATCAACTTAGCAATGGCGACATTATATCTGATGTTTATCGTTTACCACATGAGAATGCCAATTCCAATTCATTCTATGCTCATTATCAAACAACAGTGATGAATTCTGATAATGATGAAAACGATATTGATGATGGTTCGGATGATCAAGATGATGACGATACGGATTCGACATATTTACCGAAACGAATGTCGAACAATTCGATGGACCATTTAAATAATAATAATGGCAAAACAGGTCAACGTCGTTCGGCACGTCCAAATGGTACGAAACGAAAACGAAAACGTGTTTTGAATGGTGTTCAACGTGCTGAAGCAACACAACGCGAAAAACGTCGTATGCTTAAACTCAATCGAGCATTCGAAGATCTACGAAAAGTTCTACCAGTTACTGAATTCGCACGAAACAAACTATCACGTTCTGAAACTCTCAAATCAGCTATTGATTATATTAATCTTATGTTCGACATGCTCGATGCTGCCAAAGGACATCACCATCATCAGCATCATCATCATCATCATTCGGTTCATCATCAACAGCATACGTCGTCTTGCTTGTAATCATGTATTTATATTTTGTCAAATAAAAGACTTCGATCGAGTCATTAGTTCATTATCAATAGTGTTGTTTTTAATTAAAAGATAATAAAAAGCAAAAGAAAAAAATACATTCTCATGTCTATCGTTTTCAATCACGTTTTTTTTTCCTGTGTGTTATGTGTTAGTTTAGTTCGATCAAGTACATTCTCAATGACACATTTTCTATCGAAAATTAGCCATACATATATGCAGGGTCTTCTTTTCGACAGGTGCCAGTGTGATCAACTTATCTGTATATATATATGAATATATACTCGAGCTCGTACTGTACAAATGAACAATTGTCTTTCACTTATTCTCAACTTGACACGTATATCAAGACGACTGAGTTAGTTCATACTTAACAAAAGAATAGAACGAGGAGGAGGAGGAGGAGGAGGAGTAGACAGACATATGTACAGATGAGTATTGAGAGAAGTATGGCTACTTATCAGAGGTATTGAAAATCACAACTCAAAAAGAATCATAATGTTTGCAATGCAATTTCCTGTACAGTAATATCAAGTTTTTGTTGATGTTCTTCACTGTATGATTCCATTGTAGGTGTTATTCGATTTCCTAGAATTCTATTTGTGAGTTGTCGATACCATTTAATATGAATTTTAACAAGAACATAGATCAATTGAGTACGAAATCGTTTTGATACAAGACAAAATATGTAAAATGAACTCTAAAACACAAAACAATCATCATTTTGCATTCAACATATATTTATGTTTACCGCAAAATTCTCGTAATACAACAAAACAAGTACTGTATTAATCAATCGATGATATGCTATGCTCTCTGGACGTGTTGGTGTCGTGTTTAGTAAATAGATATTAAATGTTGTATATGGTATTGATGTTAAAACAGTAAATGACGCTTGTATCAATGTCATTGCTGTTAATTGTCGATCACGACTCAAACGAACAATACTCATACGACGACAAGCTAAACTACGAATTTTTCGAAATGATAACAATGCAAATGTAACCATAATCATAATTGGTAGACAACCGAGAAGAATAGGTAAATAGAAATGCATTAGATAGTTTCGATAATGATAGCCTATTGCTGAACATGCATCATTGAATATATCCCAGAAGAGAAAAGCAAATATACCATGTAGAAACCAAAAACAACATGCAACAAAAATATGACGTCGTGCATATTTCAGACGGCTCCATTTTCGATATTTTGTCATCGAAAGAAATTGATCGATAGTTGCTAATGACATTCCTGTTAAAGACAATAGAACACACGATTGTGCAAGAAATGTTCGAAATTTACATGACCACGGATGAGTCGTTACATTAATACGAAAACCTGATTCAAGAATGCGCGTACTAAGAGCAAATACAACATGACCTACATTAAATATCGATGTTGCTGTTAGATAGAATCCACACGATGTTTCACGAAATGTTTTTAGTGTTGTAAAAATAATAATATTAAGTAAACCACCAGTGAGACCTGTAATGAAAATAAATAATCCAAAATAGATATTCAATTGTTGAGAGATAAAATTCATCTCATCAGCTGTTAATGACATCGTTTTTCAGTATCTAAAACAACGAATATCGATGAACTTTTTGTTGTTGGCTTACCGTCAAAAATGATTTTCTGGGAAAAAAAACATTATCAGTCAGCGTAATTTCTGCAACGCTAATTCAATTTACATCCTAGGTCAAAAACATCTAATAAAAATGAATATTATGCTTAGTTGCATAAATTTTAAAATCTCATTTACGTCATTCGCGTTCTCTTTATATTAAATGTAATTGAATGGTTTTGATAAAATGACACTTTTTTACTTGAAAAAAAAATTGAGTCGGAATTTACTAACGAAATTTCTTTTCATTTTGCTATGACTTTTATGTCAAAAGCAAGACTATCGACAAGTCTTCTATAAAACTTTCATATTAATATACTCATCTGTTTTTTTAATTAAAAAGTGTCATGTTAAAGAATTGAACATGGTTTTAATTTCTAATAAAGTAACTTGTTTAAATATTCATGCTTGGCCTCAAGCAAGAAGCACAACATTCAAGTCACATCAAAACCATTTCAATTCAGGATAAATACGGAATTGAATCACGAGTGATAAATAAATATTACAATGCATAATACAAAGAAGATTAGTTATTTCTTAATATCCGCAAATCCGATGTTCTTTTAATGATATTCTTTTATCTTAATCTTGAGAATTTATTGAAATTTTGTTGAAATATCAATGTATAAGCAGTTGAATTGATGAAATACATCCATTTTTTAGTTGTATTCATATGTTTAAACTTTATTGATCTTAATTAAAGTGTAGAATTTTCGACCTATTTTCTGATCGCATATCAGGTCATCATCAGTACAAAACCACAATTCACAATCACAAACAAAGATTTAGTTTGATGTATTATCAAACTTTTATAAGCTCAACAAAACAGGGATGAAATTTAGAGAATGAGAACGTAACCGTAAACTTATGACACAAGACAAGACGAATTAATTTCTTTGCCAAAATTTCAATAAATTCTCAAGATTAAGATAAAATTATTCGTAAAAATGCAGTTCCTCTTGAGTGAACTATAAAATTCAACAAATCAAATGAATAAATTCTATCAAGGTATTGTTGTTAGATTAAAGTTATACTGATTGAAAATTAAGATCGAAAATTAATATTAAAATTTACAATTAAAAAATCAATATCAAGATCAAAATGAAAATCAAGATCGAAATCAAAATCAAAATTAATTCGGCTTGTCCTGTGTCATAAGTTTACGGTTATGTTCTCTTCTTTAAATTTCATCCCTGTTTTATTGAGTTTATAAAAGTTTGATAATACATCAAACTAAATCTTTGTTTGTGATTGTGAATTGTGGTTTTGTACTGATGATGACCTGATATGCGATCAGAAAATAAGTCGAAAATTCTACACTTTAATTAAGATCAATAAAGTTTAAACATATGAATACAACTAAAAAATGGATGTATTTCATCAATTCAACTGCTTATACATTGATATTCTTTATATAATAGTTGCTGTTGATAAGTACACGCTTTGACACGAGAATCGTCTAATATTATAATCTTGTCTAGGACTTTTCGTAGCATTATTTATCTCAATTAAAAATGTTGTCCTAGATTGTTCTAATTTGTAATAACTCATTCATTTTGAAAAACAACAAATAAAGAGTATAAATCTCAAAATCATTCTATTCAAAATTGAACGACGCAAATAAGAAGCTTCTTTTAATTAGTAAAATCTTCGATTCTTAGAAACTGAATAGATCATTTTAATGAGAAATCTTCTTCGTTTTTTTTAGTTCAAAATTAAAACAATTAGTTCGAATTTATTTTGTTATTCTTCTTCCGTTGTAGATGATATATCCAGAAAAAAAAAGAGAGAGAGAGAAAAGTGAAGATGCCGATTTGATGATCATAAGTATTGTTTGTACGTGTATATATAAAAGAAAATGAACAAAGACGAGAAGAGGAAGATCGACATGAACATATTGGCACACAACAAGAAAATCAATCGATGACGAAAGAAAAACGGAGAAGACAAAAAAGAAAGAAAGCAAACGAAAAGGGAAGAAAAAAAACTGATAAACCAACAAATAACAAATGACCATCAGAGAAGAAAAGAAAAGAGAGAGACAATCAGTCAGAAATATAATTTAATGTTGTTATTGTGTTTCCATGTAGAGACATTTGACAGAAAAAAGTTAATTTTTTTTAAAAGAAATATATATATATATTATAATTAAAGACGAAAAGAAAAATATAGAATACGAACACACATGCACACAGATATATATTTATATAGACATTTACAAATAAACTATGAACAGATCGTCGTACGATCAAAATCAAGCATGATCACTTTCGTATCTTCGGTGCTATTTCGACTGCCAGCTGCACATACTAAAGCCGAATCTGTACATTTGATACGCCATACAACACCTTGAAAAACAAATTTCAAAATACTATATCAACGAAAAACGAATAATCTACCTCCACTTCCCATGGACCCCAATTGAACTAGATTTCGAATGAAATCTCCCGTTTCGAGATCCCATAACTTCACAGTTCCATCATCTCCTGAACTAACAACATAATTCAATACAACTTGTACCCATGTGACTGCAGATGCATGTTTATTTCTTCCAGCAAGTGTTTGCAAACATTTTCCCGATTCAATATTCCAGATTTTCACTGTCGAATCGGCGTTACCCGAAACGAGAATATTTCCACGTAATTGCATGCCACTTGTCAACGACAAATGACCGGCTAATTGATGAAGACATGTGCCTTGTTCAACATCCCAAATACGAATCATACAATCTAACGAACCGGATACAATATGTTTACCATCGAACTGAAACAAAAAAACACAACTTTTCATTTACTAAATTCATTTGAAAACAAAACGTACAACTAGCGAATAAACTCGATTTGTATGTCCTTCTAATGTATGTACACAGCGTTCTTGATCAGGCAGCCAAACTCGTATCGTATGATCGTAAGCACCTGACACAACATATTTACCATTGTAACAAACGCAACGAACAGCAGCCGTATGACCACTTAACATATGCAGACGTTCGCCCGTTCGAATATTCCAAACACTGAAAAAAAAACGAAAGCGAATGATTCTTTCTAATCTCTTCGATTTTCTTACCGAACAGTCGCATCACGAGATCCCGACACAACAATATCACCATGCAGTGCCAAACAACGTACGGTCGACGTATGACCATAGAGTACATGTTGACACACGCCTGTATTTATATCCCAAACGCGAATTGTTCGATCCGTACTTCCGCTCACAATCAAATCATCGGTCATTTCACTACACCAAACTCCGCCATTATGTCCTATCAACGTTTGTTCGCATTGTCCAGTTGCTACCGACCAAATCTTCAACGAATTATCATCCGAGCCCGACACAATACGTTTTCCATCGAACTGCAAACACGTTATAACAAAATCCTCATGTCCACGAAAGATAATCGGCTCGCGTAGAGGTTCTTCATGCTGCCAAACATGCTTCAAATGTTTTTGACACGCATACGAACGTTTCCATGGATTTTCGATAATCTCATCAAAGATCGTTGGCTGAATTTTTAATGGAATCATTCGTGTTTGACACAGATTCTTCCACAACAAAATATCATTACAAGTTTCGTACCACGCGCGACACGTTCGTGATGCTCGTGCGAGATCATTGGCCGGGAGATATTTCAGAATGTGCAACGCTAATTCTCGTGGTAGATCGCGAATGAAATCGCGTTGAAAATAAGGTTCGATTTGATTTTTAATGTGATTTAAGTGATATGTGTTCGTCGAGCATGTTCGTATTAAGGCTTCGGTAGCTCGACTACGTTCATCGTTTGACATGGCTAAGAACACTTGCAGCCAATTTTGTACATCGGCTGATAATGGCGGAGATGATGGCGATGATGGCAAAGACGATGATGAATCGCAAGAATTAGCTGATGATAGTGGTGTGTCGATGTGACTTGATGAAAGTAGTTTCAGATCGATTGCTTCTCGAAGATTACTACGTAATAAGGAAAAATTTTTTTCTTCTCTTTTTGTTATGATGAAAGTGTCAAGTTTTTTTTTCTCCTATGTTTATAAAAGAACACGAAAAACGAAAAACGAGAGAGAGAATAGGCGAAATCACGCCCCTCATTCATGTGTCTGTCGATTATAACAACATTGAACTGAGTTATTGCGATTTAATCAGGTTCTTTTCTTTTCGACTAACCTGTTACAAAGACGTTTGGGATCATTAGTTGCTGAAAATGTTTCTTCGAGAGTTAAGTGTCGTTTCGTTGGCGATCGAGGTAGAAGTTGAAGAATTGAACCGGGATGATCGGAGTAGATTTGAGATGTCGTTGTTGTTGGCGGCGTTTGATAGTTCTCATCGAGATCAATGGACGTTGGCGAACTTGATTGATCAGGTGACGATAGTAATCCAACGGAATTCGAGGACATATCTGAAAGAGAAAAAACGTTTCTTCGTGTTTATTTTGTTTTTGAACATTAAATCAGCACCTCAGGATTTAATATTAAGAAAAAGAAAAGAAAAAGAGAAAAAAAAAGGAAAAAAATTAATCAATTTCTGTGTGTATGTGTTTTGAAATCTACAGTGCAAAAGGAAAGAAGAGAATTCTTTTTCGATTTTGTAAGAACAAAAAAGCATTGTTGTGTTTTGTCGAAAAAAAATGAAATCACAGTTGAAAGGGTTTTATTTTCCATTTAATTGCTTTCGTTATCATAGTAATCGTCGTCGTCGTCTCCGCCCATATCATCATCATTCTGGAAAAACAAAAACCTTTTTTTTTTCAAATATCTCGAGTCGAATTCTTACGTCGATTGTTATGTCATCGTCGTCTTGCGAGAGGAAACTGTGTATAGTTTTCTTGCCATTTGAATTTCCTGTCACGCCAGCACGTGACGGCGCAACGTAATCGTCGAGGGTCTTCGGTATGGAAATACCTTCGCGTTCGGCGACGAGCTTTGACTCATTGACTTGCCGACGAATGATCGTCTCGTATTCGTTATCTTTCTGTTCTTTGAATTTTCGGTACATAACACTTGAAGAAATTTAGTTTCTTTTTGTCTTTCGAATGTAAACAAAGAAATTCAAGGTACCTGGCATCGACGTTCGCAGGTGACGAGCAGTTCGGCTCGTTGAGGAGACTGATTATGGACATTAGGATTGTTCGAACGTTTTGAGTGGGATTCCAACGTTCACTTGGATGTTCGCCTGATTGAGGATCATCAGTTGGCGGATGAAGAATCGAGATACACACTTCACCGTTACTACAAACAAAAGCCAATGGATTCGACCGATTAAAAAAGTCGAGAATTTACTCGTAGATATTTGGATGCCACATTTTCGTGATAAATCGAACTTTTGGTGGATCGAATGGATATGATGACGGAAATTCCATGACGGCTTTGAAATAACCACCTTCGTATAAAGTATCAGGCGGTCCGAAAATTCCGACTAGAACAAAGAAAAGAATAAATCGAGCTGTTTGTTGCGTTCGTACCGTGCCATTTGTACAAATTGGTGTCCTCTTCGAGTTTGACAGTGAATCCTTCGACAGGTTCTTTTTGTAGTTTGGAATATTCGAGTTGAAGAGCTTTGATCGATGGAGAATTGGCCGTTCTCGATGAATTGAAATGTTGTGTCGATGTGGTTAGACCGGATGTTTGTCGTAGTTGACTCATTGTGAAATTAGCTTGTTGTTGTTGTTGTTATTGTTTTTTGTTTATTGAAATTTTAAAATTTTAAAAACATGACAATTTAACGAAATTTTCGATTTGAAATCAATCAATAATCTACAAGACGCGCGCACTTACAACACAAGCATGTATACACACATATACGAGTCTCGAGAAGAAGAAATAAACACAAATCGGACGGAATGAATGATAGGAATAGAATAGAGCAATTCGAGAATTGCTTGTCGACCAATGAATATTTGCTTTTATTTTTATAGATGTCCGTAGTTCGCAATACGAAAAGAAAAATAATTCCAATCCTAGTACATTGAGAGACTGTCTGTATTCGAATGAAATAAATCATAATTAGTTTATGGAAAATATTTATTCAATGAAAAATTTGACAATCAAACTACAGGAATAAATTATTCATTTTACACACTCACACGCACGCACAAGCCCATCTGCAATATTTGTTAAGATATTTATATGTACACGAAAAGAAAAATGACTAGTTAGAAATGAAAAAGAAAACCACATACAGGCAAATCGAGATTGGATGAAGACAAAAAGATCGTACAGATCAACAAATACAGAAGACAACGAAAAGAATCTATTCGTTTAGCCAAGGAAATGTTTCGATGATATCTTTTCGACGTTCACCATAATCATAGTAAAGTTCTTCACCAATTTCGATATCTCGCGATGCAACAAGAATCAATCGTGGTTGATCACGAATGACAAAAACTTTCGGTTGACAATTGCTATTCTTTCGACTATGATTGATCAAACGACCTTGAACAAAAAGAAAACAAAAGCGAACAGTCTTCAAAAAAAAACTATTTCATTTGACAAACCAAGTCGACCAGTTTCTTCAGTTGCATCGACACAATACACTTTTTCACCCCATTTAAAATAGTACATATAACAACCGATATTATGATTACGTCCATAGAGGCTCTCTCGTTGTCGTGCTTCGATTTGTGTTATCAATTCGCCAGCGTATTCGACAATATAATCGTTTCGAAAGAATTTTTTCGTTGTATAAACACCTCGGCCTCGTATTGTACCTGTATGACGTGCTTCCAAACCATCTTCACATTGACTTTCAACAAACGAATCGAACAATGTGGCAGATTTATATTTCGATATACTCAATTGTCGTTTACTTCGACGTAATGTCAATGTTGTATCGGTGGTATTATTATTATCATCATGAAGAACTTTTTTTGTTCGAATTACTGGTGGTTTTTCTTCACTAAAAAACAAATCAATCAATCAAGAAGATAAATGGAAATCTAGGAATTTAAGTTACACGGGATTCGAGGGTAAAATATCATTTTCAGGTATGCAAATATCTGGAGCAAACAGAAATTGACCTTTTAAGATACGTCCTTTTCTCGGTCGATCACATTTGACATTAGCAGATGATTGAAAACGTTTAGCCGGACGGACAGGAATCATATCCATGTAGAGATTGAATGATAATAATAAACAAAAGATTTTCACTCAATTATCAGAGAATTTTTCGAAAGAATCGCATGGGACTTCTCATGTGTCATACTTCTGACGAAAATTGTTTGTTGTTGCGTGTTACTATTTTTATTTTTATTTTGTTTGCCTATCGTCGTCGTCGTTCGTTCGTTCGTTCGTGTTGAATTTCTTTCATTATTGGCTCGATAAGAACCATTGCAAATAAATCTATTAGAGGTCGCTTAGTAACTGTTATCTGACTTTTTTTGCTTTTTGAGATTATCAATAAAAGTGTTCGCACATTCATATTTTGACAAATTTCCATTTCCGTTTGTTTTTTTTGTTCGTAATGATTCTCACTATATGAGACTAGAGAAAGAAAGATTCTAATTCTCCTGGAGTTTAACATGAAATTTAGATACGTATGTACCGGTAGTCAATTACCTTTGTTAAACGACGAACGACATCTGCTTGTTTTTTTACTACTTTAGATAAAAATCATCGTCAATGTTTATTGTTCTTGTCTATTTAGTCGATGATTTATTTTCATAAAGCTCAGAATGTTGATATGATCATTTTAACTCTAATTGAATACGAGTTGACTATATTTACCTATGTGATTGTCTGTTTCGCAACTCCGCCCATTTCACATCGAAATTTTCGAGAAACAAAAATCGCACAGCATGATATCAACAAAAATAAAAATTCATGATTAGTATTCGAAATTGCTTTCGATGTCATACGGTTCACTTGGACATGTTCATATATACTATAATTAGTATGGAAGGCAGACGACGACATTTTGTTTCCTAAGTTCTCCACCCCTCCTCATCAGCATTCGATTTTCACACATTCAATTAATAGAAATCTAACATGCAACTGTAACTTATGTATGGAAGTGCACATGTCGATACCGGAAATTCTTAGAATCATAAAAAGAAAGAACGAGAACGAGAATATTTTAATGTTAAAATATAATTTAGATTGAAATCAAGATGCTATTGAGAATGAATGACTTTTCGTTGTATTTTGTCCTTTTTCTCAATCATGATCGTTTAGTCATTTGTTTGAAATGTACTTTTCGAAATGACAAGTCTATTTGGATAAAATAAATGCATGGTTTGATAATAGGTTGAAAGAGAGTGAGATTGATGTTTTTTGAAAAAAACAGACGATGAGTTAGTTAGCAGCAATTATCATCCATTAGAGAGTGAAGAGATTTCGATCGGACAGTACACAAGAATAAGAAGAAGAAGAAGAAGAAGAGTGTGTTAACAACCATTTTACCGCCATCATATTGTTACTGTGATTGAAAGTATGCCTTACGGCAAATGAACATATATGAATAAGACAGTGAGTGAGTGAGTGAGTGAACAAGAAGTAATTCTAGATGTTGGCATTCTGTCCACCCACTTGTCGGTTGATTTCTTACTACGAACTACCTGCATATCGTCCGAGTTAATTTTCTATTCGTGACTTATGTCTATTGACAAGTGATTAAAAAGTAAAACAAAAAAAAAAGAAAAATTTCAACTTTCCGTTTTCTTGTTCTTGAATATATCATCAGCACGTTTCATGATTGTCATTGTCATTTCGCGTACAGATGGTCAACAGTGTCGAAATCTGATCTCTGTTCAATGTTATTTGTTCATCCATATCAAGGATATGTCGTTCGATCTACACACACACACATGAGTCCATTAAGCTCAGCAAGAATCATTTTCCCGTTTCTTTTTCTTTTTGTTCTTCAATAAGAAAATAATTGAGACATTATCTCAATCTAGTCTTTGATGAGCACATACAGATACATTAGACTATCGATGAAGAATGATTTAATTGACGATTTTTATCTTGTTATTTTTTTTTCTTCGTACATCGAAATCAATAATATATCCGGGGTCAAAGTCATGATGTCATCAGCTCGATGTGTAGATATCTTCATCATCTCGAAATTGATCAATCCAATCTAACACAGTCGCATGGTGATTCTAGATCGTTTCTTCTTTTGTTTACACTTATAAAATACAACAGAAAGAAACGCTCGTTCATTTTAAATTGAACGTGTTAATGGAGTCTGCACTGATGATCGAAGTACCCTCAAGCTTTTTTTCCTTTCTTGCTTTTAAAACAACCATAACTACTACCATCACTTGTTCAATGGATGTTAAGTTCAGTATTACACGATCGATTCCCTAAAGGCACTGAGATGAAAGCCTTTTTCATCATCATCATCGTCTTTTGTTACTCGGCCGTTTTAAAGCAGATGTAAAGGCAGGGAGCCGCCATTGAAACTCTCGTGCATTCGTTTTTTCTCAATTGAGTAAATCAAAATACAAACAATGACACGGTTGTTTAAATGCATAAATATTTTTTTTCGCAAAGGTCAATAAGAAGAGAAAAAGCTGAGAAAAATCTATTTACTCTTTTTTTTGTCATCATCAACAGCGATATGTTGTTGTTGTTGTTATTATTATTATTATTATCGAAGGAAGAATGTTCAACATACGCTCGATGTCTGTCTCTTAATTCCTAGTTTTAATATCAATCATTTATGTACACATTCAGTCTGTTACTGTTTTTTTCGCGCAAATCTATATGCATACACGAGCAGCAGACAAAAGGTGTAAAACTAACATTGACCATATGTTATGCTATCAATAGCACCGTACCTGAAATGCAACAAATGATGATGTGTTTGTATGTATACTTGTCTCGACATCGACCTAATCATACAGGCAAACTCAATTTGATGAATAAACATTCAAGGAAGTAATAGTTTTTTTTTGTTTTGTTCATATGACTTTGCAAATGATTCAAAAATTATCTAAACAATTTGTCGAAATAAGATTACAATTATACTCGAAGCCAAAAAATGATGTCATTGATAGTGTTAAGACGAAATAATTCTCTCGATATATGTATATGTGTTTTCGTCGCCTAATCTTTGACAACAACTTGACGTTGAAGAATCTATGTATTTAAGTAGACTCTTGATTGGATCAAAATATGTTTTTCCCATCAGTCGAGAAAATTATTTATATAATAGATTAGCATTTTTGCGAACAAAAACAAAACATTGCTGATTATAATAGAATGATCGCTAAAGCTCTGGTATAAATAAAAATCAAGATAAGTGCCATAGTGTTCGCTCTTGAATCAACCGGTAAAAATATTTAAGTAATATTTGAACGAATTCATGAAAGAGAAAAAGATTGTTTTCTCTATCTACTCTCGTAGTAGAGAAGGAAAACGAAGCAAGCATTGTTTGTCTGTATACGATAGAGAATAATCGACCAATGAAAACTAATCGCGTTCAACCAACAGGAAATGGGAAGAGAATCATAATAATAATAATAGCCACTCTCCTCCCCTTTAAAAATGTTTGCAAGCAGCAGATGAAAACTTTTCTTCTTCATTCTATATTGTAACTAAATAGCATTGAAATCAACGCGAGAGAGAGAGGGAGAAAGAAAAACGACAACGACGACAATCAACGTTTACTAATAGAAAAAAAGAAGAAGGACTAAGAGTTTTCTTTTCTCTTTCTCGTGTGTGTGCGTGTGCGTATGATTGATTTGAGCTCAAGCTCGGGAAAGTAAAATTGATTTATAATCTGTCACTTATCGCTACAATGAAGAATAACCTGAAATTATCTACGCGTTCTCAATCCGATGATCAAGATGATATCTATAATAACTATTCAGGTAAGAAACAATTAATCTACCGAAGAAACATATTTCTTTTTTTCTATCTCAATTCTAGACTCGAAATGTTCGTCGATCTGTGCCGGTTGTCACAATCCAATAAGTGATCAATATTTATTGAAAACTTCTCCTGAACTTGAATGGCATGTTCAATGTTTGAAATGTTTCGATTGTGGACAATATCTCGAAGAGAAAACGACTTGTTTTGTTGTCGATGGCAAAATCCTATGCAAATACGATTACATACGGTACGTTCTAATCGACCGACATCGAAGAAGAAAACGTTTGACTTGAAAAAATTATCACGAACGATAATCATCTCAGCAGTGCAAGAGAAAAAAAAATTAACACACTTCAAATAGACATATGTGTCGTCTCGGCAAACAACTTCAGTTTGATAAGAGAGGAAACGATGACTTTTCTTTCTTCTTCTTCTTCGGAGTTTTTTTTTGTTCCAACAAACTGTAAATGCATACAAATGAGAGTCATTGATGAATGAATTATTTACCAAAGCTTTGACCGGTCGATTGACTGAATTTCATTTGAACAGCTTGCAGATTTACTAGACGCTTATTTTCTTTTTTTTGTTGAAAACAATAGATTATTCGCATCACAATGTGCTAAATGTCACGAATTATTTTCTGAAAATGAATTCTTCATTCGAACAACATCTCATCGTCGTTTTCATCCCGATTGTTTTCGTTGTGATCATTGCGATCGCATGCTTACATCAGGCGATGAATATTATCTTCACGGACAAAATGAAATCTTCTGTCGAGAAGATTATCAACAATTGAAACTAGCAGATCAATCAAACGGAACATCAACAGCAGGTATGGTAAAAAACGAAGAAGAAAAGAAAGAAAGAAATGCATCTAGCGTGCATATATACTTATATCCGAAACGGATGTAGCTATAGCGTGAAGGAAGGAATTGACGGCGTGCATTCAACACCGGATGTCAGATCAGTCTAGGGTTCTCCCCTTTTTCACATTATAGACATACACATACATACATAGATCTACTTTTGGTAGAAAAGAATGACTACTAATCAGTCAATACCGTTTCATTTTTTTTTCTCCTTTCAAAACCGGATACAGCCAATAAATGCACGTGTCAATGAAAAATCGAGAAGAAAAACAAAGAGAATTTATTATCCGATATTGAGACTCAGTGTGCGAGTGAGTAAGTGGCAATTTGAAAATGAAATCGAAAGAGATTTGTCTCTCTCTCTCTCTGATGACATTGCGATAGTATTGATAAATGATTGTCCGACTGATCGTAATCTAATTGGAATATTTTGAATGTATGTCTACAGAGAATTCAATTCATGATCAATCGCTGAGATTTGACGTTTATTATCTCATGAGACACGATTTGATTTTCATTTCATTTCAATATTTAGAAACCAAATCTATCTCACAATGTCAATCGACTTCACAGCAACCTCCATCATCGAAATCAAACAACAATTCACGAAAAGAAAAGCCACGTATGCGAACGGTTTTAACTGAAACTCAATTGCTAACATTGAAACAATGTTACGGAGCGAATCCACGACCCGATGCATTAATGAAAGAACGACTCGTTGAAATGACACGCCTATCACCGCGTGTTATACGTGTATGGTTTCAAAATAAACGTAAATAAATAATTTCTAAAAGAAAAATATTATGTTTTTCTCTTTAGGTTGTAAAGATAAAAAACGAAATATGTTAACCAAACAAACACACGATCAACATAAAGTTTTAGGCAGTCTCAATCATGGAATTCCATTGATTGCTTCATCGCCTGTACCGAACGACGTCAATGTTGGCCTACCAACTCCTTCACTAGTGCAAATTCAATATCATCCAGGTGCGCCATGGAAAGGCGGCTACAATTCCTATTCGAACGGACGTTATCTGCAGATTCAACAGCAGAATTATCCGGATTTCACTGGTTTTGCTTCCGAAGATGATAGTACATGTTTCGATGCATCTCAACTTAGTGAAGAACGTAGTGACACGAGTTGTGATGGAGTTGGATTTAGTCAACTAACATTATTGTAAATGTTTTTTTTTTCTTTTTCGCTGATAATAAAATTCAATTAAGACAAATTCGCATTCGTTTGCTAATTGAATTAGTCCGTTTTCTTGTCAAGATCAAAGTTAATCGAGAAAAACGACCATCATCATTTGCTTTTCTTTTGTTTCGCATTTTGCTTTACTATTCCGAATAATCAATTGAGTAGAAGATGATTTAATTTGCTGTTTATACATGGTTGTTCAATCAAATCAATTTGAATAATGCCAGATGTTGATTAGAATACGCATATTGAACAAAAACGAAGATTTCCTATCTCATTGTGTTAATAACAACACCTTCGACGTTTTTGTTTCTTCGCTATGCACATCTTCATGTGTCACCAAATAAGAAAAAAAACGTTATCTCATCTGTATATGCACACACACACACACACACATGTTCGTCGCACCTCTATTTCATTCCATTAGCACATTCGATCAAGTTTTTATTTTGTCTTATGTAAGACTTCAAACGACTGTTTTTTTACTTTATTAAAAACGAAAGAAAAAAAATAATATAATATCTACGTATATGGAAGCATTTAATTTGCCGATCAAAGTACAAAAAAAAAAGACTTTCGATAAACATTTCCAAGCTTGAGGAAGAATCATTGATGCTATTATTCTCAATTTGAACGGTTCGTTGATTTAATCATTTGATTTCATTCTCGTTAGTCTCGACATTTTGTTTTAATGCACTGAATACGCAGCAAACTAATTCGATTAGTCTGTTTACACCTTTCTTTGTGACTTACGCTGACGAACAAGGACACCACCTACTGTGTAAATGCACACAACCAAGAATAGATTTATCCGATGTTGGCAGATGTCCGTTCGCGCATTTCTATGTTTACATTCACAGTTCTTACTAGCAAACGACTGCTGAGTGTAGATATGCGTATACATCGAAATGTATATTCATCTGTGTATTTATGCTTACTTAAGAGTATGTGTTTATCTCTTCAGCACCGTCAATTGTATCGAAGTTATTCGAGAAAAGCAACGAGCGCTTTTTTTCCCTTCTTCTTTACTTGGTCTATTTATTTTTCGTTTGTCGACACATACTGACAAAAAAATATTTAGTCAACTTCATCGTGCTTATATATCGATCTTCGTTTTGCTTCTGAAAATAAATTTGCTTGAGGCAAAAACTTTTAAAAAATTAGTCTAATTGATAAAAGCAAAGATGCTCATCTTTTTCTTTTTCTTCTGCATCTTTTTTTTTGAAAAATCCATTACAGCACTTAAGAAAGCATGAAAAAAAAGCGCAAGTGCATCTTCGACGATAAACTAGTTGAATGAACAAGGTTTCTTCATGTATGGCACATACATTGCTAAAGAAGTCCTATCAATTCATATGCATGCATATACACAAAACGACAACAACAAAAACAGTCTCGCTTGTATTGTTGCAGGCAACAAAAACGTTTAGTCTTTCATTTTTTTTTACTCTTTGTTAGACGACCTTCTTTTGTATTCAAGTGGTAAAGTGTATACATAAAAAAAAGACGCGAAAGAGGAGAAGAAAAAAAAAGAAGAGAGAATTGCAACGCGGAATAAATGAATAAAATAATGAAATTGTGTAAGAAACGACACGAACGATGAATCTGTTTGATCAAAGTCTTATCATAGATGATCATCATGACAACTCCCCTGTTGTCCCAATAGTCATTATGTCTAACCCGCCTACTTTGATCGGTGTAATTGTGAAAACAATATTGCTCTCTCCGTCATTGGTGCTTTCGAAAGATGATACAGATCGATATCTTGACAAGACATGATTGGTTAAAAAACGAAGAAAAGAAAAGAGATTTCTTTCTTGTGTAAACATGTAGTACATGCACGTGTCGCGTACTCTCCTCGAAGAAAAGGAGGAGAAGACAAGAGACAGAGAGAACGATACTTCTCTTGCTCTCTGTCTCTCTCTCTCTCTCTTTCTTCTAGTTGTGCAAAAAAAAAGAAAACATATATAGAGATTTCTTGTTGAGTGGGAAGAGAGCGAGACAGAGAGAAACGATACGATTTTTTTTTCTCTATTGCTGTCGGCGAATAAAATCGATCGCATACAAAACGTTGCTACGAAAAATCCTTTCTCAGGAAAAGAGAAAAAAAGAAGAATAAGAAGAAGAAGAAAAAAAAAGAAAAGAGCCGAAGCGAACGCGAACACATACATTTACAAACACACATATAGACACACTAAATCAATCAAAATACTTGGCATTTGTTTCAATTAATATAAATATGAGTATTTTACCGACTCCAAGTAAGTGTCTCAATGACTTGTTTTAAGGAAGGAAGATAATATGACAAGATAATGAAACAAAATAGAACAAACAAATTCTTGATTTCCGTTTTCTATTATCAAATTGATTTAGAAGCAACATTTCCGGAATGTTTTGGTTGCAAATCAGCAATCAATGATCCTTCATTTCTCAGTGTTACACCTGGACTACACTGGCATGATGATTGTCTACGTTGTCGCGTATGCAAACAGAAACTCGACGAACAGACAACATGTTTTATGGATCGACATGGTTTTCCCTATTGTAAACATGATTATCCAAGGTAGGAGCATTTCATATGAACATTCGATCATTTCTTTCTTTTTTTTTGTCATTTAGAAGATTTTATTATCAATGTTTTGCTTGTCAAAAGAATATCCTACGAAATGATTTAATTCAACGAGCTAAATCGAATATGTATCACGCTGAGTGTTTTCGATGTGAGGCATGTCGAAAATGTTTACAAGCTGGCGATGGTAAGACCAAACAAAACACGATACGAAATTTTTTAACTATGATTTTCTGAATAGAATTTACACTGAGTGGTGATAATCGTATTCTCTGTCGAAATGATTTTGATTCCTTAATTAACAATAATAATAACAACAACAACAGCACGAATGTACTTAATTCCAATGACAAACTTAAATCATTTGACTCAAATAAATTAACAAATCTTTCGTCGATAAATGATAATAATTCACATCGGCCGAATAATTTATTACAAAGAAAAAAATCATCAAGAATAAGTACGCACGCCAAAATGGCCGTAGCAATGGATGAAATCGATTCGAATGATGAACGACATAAATCCACCGATGATTCGTCATCGTTATCACCGAATGGTTCGTCATCGCAGCAGATGAATTCAACAAATACAACGAATGCCGAACGAAGGCCAAGACGTGATAAACAACAACGTGTTCGAACAGTTCTAACAGAAAAACAATTACATTTACTCAAATCTTGTTATGCGTACAATGCTCGACCGGATGCTTTGCTAAAAGAACAATTAGCCGAAATGACTGAATTAAGTCCACGAGTTATTCGAGTTTGGTTTCAAAATAAACGTAAGAATAATACAATTGATTGATTGATTTATGAAATCAAAAGAAATTCAAATTCGATTTTGTTAATTAGGATGTAAAGATAAGAAAAAAACTGCAGCTCAACAAGCACGATTTCCTGGTGATCCCAAAGTAATTATTCGTAGATTTTAATTTTTTGTTTTCAAATGAAATGAATTATTTTAGCGTCATCGAATGGAAATGGGTCCAATGCCACCACTTGGTCCCAATGGTGAATCGTTTCTACTTGGTCATTCAATGAGTGTTTTATCACCATGTAATAGTCAAGGTAATGGTCCAGCAACAGTCAATGGAAATTTAAATCCCTATGAAACAAACTCACTATCAACATTACAACCAGTTAATTCAGTAAATCCCAATGGAACGTATCTAAATCCACGTGATGGTATGATGTACTCATTGGCATCATCGCCACCATCGAATAGTGACGATTCATATGGTATGGGACCTCATGGACCTTTAGGAGCGATTCCATGTTCAAGTGAATGGATTGAACATCATCAACCACAAATCAATGAATATCAAACACCTATGGCTATGTATCATCCGGTTAATATCAATGAAGAAGAACTCGAAGATCATGATATGATGATGCCAATTGAAGATGATAGTCTTGATCAAACGAATTCGGATTTAAGCGACGGTTGAATTACATAAATAGCAAGAGTAACAAGTGTTTTTTTTCTCTGTTTATTGTATATGTATATTTCATAGAGAGAAGCAAACTAAAGTTGAATTTAACGAGCTGTTTTCTCGTTTTATTATTTGTAATTGTGTGCGTGTGTGTGTTGTAGTCAGAAAACATACAAGCATATGTATCCGTTTTTGTCTTCTGAATTTTCACGTTTTTTTTTCTTCGTCCTTGCATTTAAAATATAAATATATTCTAATTGATATATGTCATTTACAAGTTCTTCTTCTTCTTTTTTTGCACTCACAAATACTTATTCAACAAATATCATGCATTTCCATTCTTTTTTTTTCTCGAATAAGGGTAAATGCACATACTCATTGAAGTGTTTTCTTTTTCTGAATGAATATTATCTTATTTGAAATGCCTCGAAGGCTTTATTCTTTTCAAATTTCTATATTGAGAAGAAAGAAATTTTACAGACGAAAATGTCTTGGCAAATATGTGTGATGCGAATATTTTTCTTTCGGAAAATGAAATACGTCATCAGCATCGATCTAGATAGATAAACAACAGAGTGAAATGAATGTTTCCAAGTCAGAATAAACATTGACTATGTTATGTATGATAACAGATATGAACTTGAATTCTGATTATTTAACACAAGAAAAATAATGTGTTTATGTTTTCTTAAAACGAATGAACGAGAAAGAAATTGTTGTAAATGTATTCATCTGTTTTTGATAGGTGAATAATTGAATTAGTAAGAGAGCGAGAGTTTATATATTCAACGTGATATATTGTTAACAAATAAATCAATCTTAATCTCATCCGGAATGAATAAAATAACAAGTGAAAGTAAATTGATATCGATATTGGTAATTTGTCTGTTAACGGAAGGAATTATCTTCAGAAGAAAAACATACACACACAGTGAAGGATTGATCTTGAAATGTTAAGTAAAAGTCGAGTAGAGATTTAGATAGATGTCGGACATAATCGATTCGTTGTCATCTTGTGTTCTGTTCTGTTGTTTGAAAGTAGACACAAGAGTAAAGAAAAGGAAAAACAACAACAACAACAACAACACCGGTCTAATCGTCAAGAGCATGACGACAACAAAATAAATATGGTTTTCATTTAACTGCGTTATGAAGATAAACAAATAACTTAAGAAGAAACAATGTCTTGGTCAACATTAAAAACTCATTCACGAGCATTATTTGTCGCTATACCATCGACAATCGCTCTTGTCGGTTGTTTATGGCGAACACTCAAAAAATATCCATCGAAAATCATCATGATTCCAACTGAAGAAAATCAATATCTTGTTGAACAATGTCCATCATTTCTCGAATATCGTCCAACACCATGGATATTCAATGGTCATCTAATGACAATTCTCGGTGTTGTTTTTCGTTCATTACCTGAAATTGATTTTCATCGTGTCCTATTACCCGTTGATGATATCGGCGGAACAATCGCTGTCGATTGGCATACCAAACCGTATCAAGGTCAACCAGTACTCTTAATTCTTCACGGTCTAACAGGTGGTTCAGATAACGAATATGTTCGTTGGATGACATTATCAGCAGCATCACAACTGGATGTTTGTTGTGCCGTTGTTCATGCACGTGGCTGTGGCCGATCGCAGTTGACATCAGCTCGATCGTTTTGTGCATCGAACACGGATGATCTACGTTTGTCAATTAAATACATTCGTTCGATTATTGGCGAACAAACACCATTATTTGCTGTTGGTTATTCACTCGGTGCAGGTATTCTTACGAAATATCTCGGTGAAGAAGGCACAGAATGTTCGTTAGAAGGTGCAATTATTTGTTGTGCTAGTTTCGACATGCTTCTATCGACAGCTAATATGGAACAATGGTTACATGTACGAACATATAATCGTCGTTTAACAAACAATCTTATTCGATATATAAAACAACATGAACATCATTTTACAAATGACGAATCAACACCGAATGTAAACGTCGATCAAGCGTGTAGATCTCGTACAGTTCGAGAATTTGATCGACATATTATTATTCCACAATATGGTTTTCGTGATGTCGAACATTATTATACCGAAGCATCATCGAGTAAATGGCTAAAATATATTCGTATTCCAACATTAATTCTCAGTGCAATCGATGATCCGATCTGTCCAATCAGTGGTCTACCTCTTGATGATGTTCTACAAAATCCAAATCTAATCGCGATTGAAACATTAGAAGGTGGTCATGTCAGTTATTTACAAGGTTGGTGGCCGAAAACATATTCCTATGACAATACGGTCGTTGTTGATTACATCAAAGCACGACTCAAACAGATCAACTACCAAAACAATAAGTCAATTGCCGAACAAACTCTTCTTCAGATTTAAAATTCCGTGTTCTTTTTTGTTTTGCTTCATTTCTGTATTGTGCATTTGTTTAATTAATGTATTTCTAGGAAAATTCAGCAATAATATACAACAACAAAAAGACAAAGGGACAAAAAAAAACAAAGATAAGATTTATGCAATGCGCAGAGTTAAAGGCAGCTAGTTCTGATTTATGTATATGTATATACTTCGATTGATTTGTTCGAAACGAAGAACGAAAGTGCGACATTCGAAATGTCATAAAAACGAACGAATCGATCGGCTTTGGACGACAACAGAAAACACAGACATATTTGGCAAGCAAGAGAAAAAAAAGATTGAGAATATTTGATATGCAGATAGATTTAATAACAACTATCTTCACTAGTCCTTGAAACGAGCGATACTTGAGAGTTCGTATGTGGTTTTCGGCCGATTTCCTGTTCTCGAATTGTTTTTTCATAGATATTCGACGCTGAACCGTGCAGTTCGTGTCGTTCTTGTTGTTCAGCATTTTGTTCTCGCTTTCGAATTGTTTGTTCGATTGACGATGCTGACGTTCGATGTGTCGCTAAATTACCCGAACTACTGTTAACAGCTTTGGCAAAATGTGGACGTATGCGTGACAAATCGAGATCGTGCAGATCATCGCCTTTTTCCCTGTCATCAACATGTTCATCGTCATTGACAACTGAATCAGTCGTTGTTACTGGAAGTAATCGAGTCGGTGTTGATGGCCCTTGGCCAGTTGATATCTGTTGAGACGGCGTCGACGCTAATGAACCACGTAGAGTATCGACCGATGTCGCATCGGCTGTAGGCAATGACACTGAAGTACTTAATTGATTGTTTTGTATGATTTTTTGTTCGAGCATAGGATCTAATGATAGTGTATTACTGATATTATCGCTTTGCGCATTACCATTGAGTAGAGTCGGATAGGTTAGAATCGCGCTCGTGTTTTTCGTTGGTTCGAGTAGAATATCTTTTTCATTTTGATTGTCATTATCACGATGATCATCGAGAAAGTCCGGTAGATTTTCTAGACGTTTTCGATCGAAACTACCTTGCCGACGTTTATTTCCACGTTTTCTTTGTTTACATTTCCATATGGCGATGATAAATATAATTGAAATCACACATAAAAGTGCGAATAAACATAGAATAATCACGAGAATATTCTTATATTGAAATAACGATGATATCCAAGCGAATAGATCATTAATCGGCACACGAGTTGACTCGATTGCTAATGTCGTACTGGTTGTGATTGTCGTTGTAACGGGAAAATAATATGAATATGTTCCATTTGTTGTTCGATTACCCTTTCGATTTCGACGATGATAAAGCCGTCGAGTCGATGTATTTGTTGGTGAATTATTCCAATCATTCATTATCAAAAAATCATCTGAAATAATAAAAGCAAACGATTGAATTTCATTGCTACGCTAAAGATAAAGTAAAAGAAAAAGAAACGAACTCAATCACGAGTCGATCGATTTCATTAATGAATAATTCTTTTTTTCTCTCGTTCTGTGTTTATTCCTCGGGGAACGTTATTGACTCATAGATATAAACATTCGAGATCATATTTCTCCTAGGATGAATGATTTCTTTTCTTTTCTTTTCTTTCTTTGTTCCAAATAAAACATAAAAATAAAATAAAAATTAACAAAATTTAATCATCATCTTCATCATCATCATCATTATTGCCATCTCGTATTGTTTTATTCTTCTTTCCGAAGACCTGAATTGCTTTTTTCTTTTCATCGGGTGGCGTTGTTAAATCACCTTTGTATTCGATAACTCCACCTTTACCTAACCGCCATTCGAGCATATCTGTTGAGAAATCATCGTGATTGCCAAGATCAGTAAAACCAACGATCTTATCTTTAACAATATTGTCAATAAGCAATGCAAGTGTAGGCAAAACTTTAATATGTAATCGTTCGGTGATGAATGGAGCTCGATCGACGTTTAATTTGACAAATTTTGTTTCGATATGTTTACGAGCAAGAATTTCGAGATGTTTATCGACGATTTTACATCGTGTCGTCGAATCACGATAGAAATGACAAACAATTCGTTCACTTTTCTTTGTGATATCGAATAGTTCCTTTTCACCGGCTAATTCTTCATATTCACCATGGCCTTAGAAAAGAAGAGTAGAGAATTTGAAATTCAATATCATCCGTGTAAATCCTACCATTTGCCATCCAATCTTGTCGTTTTTTATGTTCTTGTTTCATTGCTTCGAGTCTCTGAGTACGCATTTTTTCAATATCATTTTCGGTTAATTGTTCCAAACGATTTAATTCGGCATCGACCTGACAAAAACGAAATTCTTTGTATTGAAACAAAAACGAAGAAACAAACAGCAATTACTTGTTGTTCAACTGCTTGTGCAGCTTGAATTAGTTTTTTCTCGAAAATTTCCTCCATAATGATATCAGTACGTCTCAGATCTTGACTGGAATAAACAAAAACCACAAATGAAAATAAACAATGAAAACGATCTATTCAAACTTGACTGACTAATGACTGATAGAATGACAGATTATCATTGGATTAAATCTACCATTCGAATATATGTTTATCATGTCAAGATTGATAACTAGTGACATCTCTATGCTATTTTACGAGTTATTTATTATTGAAAAGAAAAACGTAGGTACAAATATTCAAGCAGCATCATCATCATTATCATCAACTGTTCTATGAGTAATATGTCGTTCGTTAAGTGTGATTATGTCAGCATCTGTATAAACACGTTGATAGAATCTTGATTGTAGTCGTCGAATTTTTCGATCGATAAATTTAAAAATAAGTAATAAAATCACAATTAACGAAAAAAGACCAAATAAAAATTTGAAAAACGATGCTATATTATGATTTTTTTGTTCTCGATATTCGTCATCACAATGAAGATCATACAACGAAATTGGACAATCGATACGAAGAAATTTTTGTAATGGTTCATAGAAATCATTCAATGCTGGTGCTGGAACTCTTAACCAGTCGAGAAATGGTTGTAAACGACAGTCACATTGAAGATGAATATTTAAATTCAAATCAACTGTTAATAAATGATAATAATCAGTTAATTGTGCACCGGCATCGATTTGTTCGAGTGAAAGATTTTGTAGAGTTGCATGAGTTAATGTTTTCTTCCATGGTTCGAATAGATGCCAATTGAGTATTCGATGGCCGATTTCTAATCGATTATGACTGAGACTTAATGTATGAAGATTAGTTAGATTATGTAGATAAATTAAATGCTCTAATGAATGTAGATTTATCGATGATACATCGAGATATTGTAATGATGGAATATCAACATGAAAATTCGGTTGAGCTAATGATAGTTTCGAATTTTGATTTAATAGAAGTGTGTATGTTGTTTGACCTGAAAGATCGATTGTTTCTAATTGATTATTGGAAAGATCGATCGTATGTGGAGATTCATTTTCATAATTTAGTTTCAAATATTCCATTTGATTGGAACTAAGATTTAATGAATTCATTAAAGATAGATCGTACATACCATGACGATAAGTTATTAAACTAAGATCGATAATTTTCAAACGATTCGAACTTAAATCAATCGTATGAAATGTTAGATATTTTAAAAATTCGATTGTTTCTAAATGACTTGAGCTCATATCGACACGATCGATATGAATATATTTCAATGTTGTATTCGCAAAATCAATTGAAAAGTCTGTTAGACCCGTATGAGCGAGATTCAATTGTTGAATATGTGTATCATTCGATCGTAATCGAAGTAGAACTTGATTTAAATAGATATTATCACTGAAATCGATGCTTGTTAAATGTTCGTAGACATTCAAATAAACATTTTCGAGATCGTAATTTTTTCTTGCTTGAATTGTTTCGAGATAGATACTATCCAAAAGATCATTGGTGTTAATTGATTCAACAAGATTTTGTTCATTTAAAATTAAATCTTTCAAACAATGCGAATGAGAATTAAAAACTTTCAGTGAGTAGACATTCGAATAGGTTAAATCGATGGTTAATTTTGATGAACAATTTGCAAAGAATTTTTTATATTCCCATGATGGAATTTGTCGGCAATGTTGACAAATCAATGTTTGCAGATTTGGTAGAAATGTTTGACTAAATAAATGTTTAATTGATGTCGATGAAAGATCTAAGATTTGTAATGATGAAAATTGTTTTAATAATTGTCTATCGATTTGTTCGAGTGGATTATGTGATAGAATAAGAATTTCTAAAGTTTGTAAAGCATTGCCAACAAGATTCTCAATCGATGATAATTTATTCGATGAGAGATCGATAGATTTTAATTTCGGATAAAATCGACGATCGAAACTAAGTCGAGTTCGAATTGTTAATTGATTATTCGATAGATCGAGATGAGTTAAACGGGGAAAATATGAACCATTTAATTGTGCCCATTGTAAAGCAAGTGAATCATGAACAGACAGATTGGATAGTAAACGAAAAAAGATACCACCTTCAAAGATATTATTTACATCGATGACATTCGAAGCAAACGTATTGTTCGTTAATGTTAAACTTTGTATATTTGTGCCAACATGAATCAATAAATCTCGAATTGATAATTGAAAGAATGAATTTTGAATATGAACTCGATGATCTTGTAATGTATAAACACGATCATTGAACAATGGTATCGGATGTATAAATGTTGTATTCCAACAGGAAAATGTTGTTTTTTGATCATAGATACAATTTCGCGGAATTTCATTCCAAAATGAAGAGAAACTTTGGTGAATAGATACGAAAAATGTCAATAAAAAAGTCACTTGTTTAACGTCCATTATCATCAACGAACTAGTATGAATGTGTTGAAAAAAAGAAAGAAGCAACAGAATATAATCATAAAAAATCGCATTTTAACAGCAACACTCTCTTTTTCTCGTCCTGCCTCTCTTTTTTTGCTCGTTCTGTTCTTCCACTGTTCGTTTTCTTTTATATTTACAAAAGGTCCTTTGAATTTTTTCTTTTTGACAACGAAAAAAAAATCGAGAGAAGAAGAAGAAGAAGGCGAGCAACAAATATGCATAAAAAACCGAAAGAAAGAAAGAGCTCTTTTCTCTCTATGTGCAATATTGACGTAACAGAATGTTATGTACTTCAAGGTTGTTTCACGTTTAATCATATTCAGTTCATTGAGAGAACGAAACGAAAAAGAAAATTAATATAATTTGAAAAGGTGTATTATCATCATAAAATAACAAAATTCAATAGGTTTCGAAAGGTTAATGGACAGTGTCCTGATAACGAATATTGCGTAAACGCACAAATTCTTTTGTTTACATTCATTAGAAACGAAGAAAATAATCGTCTTCGGATCAAATTCTCCGTAGCATGCAAAAGAAAACTAGAAAAGCTTTTGTTGTTCTTATTATACTCATTAAATAACATTTTCACTATGGCATCGGTTGCCGATCATCTACATCGTCCAGCATCAGCATCGACTGTTGCTACCAATTGGTCGCATCATACAACACAATCAATTGGCCATCATATTCCTCATCGACATATACCTGTGATCAAAGGTGATGTCAATTTTGTTAATACATACGAAACAACTGAGAACAGCGAGGATAGTAGTGTATCATCGACATATATCAAAGAAGTTCTTCAACGTTTATCTCAATTAACATTCGATTCAATCGATCATGAAGATGCACTTGAATTCATCTATGATCTTTTCTATATGCATTCACCATTTAATCAAGATGATTCACGTATAGCTCGTTTATTAATTGAAAATAATTATTGTTCAATAGTTCATCAATGTTTAATTGAATTTCTTCAACAAGGAATATTTAGCACAACATCAATACGACGTTCAACACAATTTATTCTTTATACATTATGGAATTTTACGGGTGTTAACATAGAATTTCGTTTACATTTATCGACAAATCAAAAATTTGTTCGATTTTTACTCGAAGATTTTTATTCCTATTTAAAAACGATTGAGATCGAACGTGATCTACACGCAATTATTCAAAATCTTCTTCAATCATTAATAAGTATAATTCATAATTTAACATTAAATCTCAATCATTTCAATGTCAATCAATTATTTTCTCAACTAAATCAATTACTATTCGAACAAGAATTAAATAAAAAAACCGAACGATTCCGTTTGACAATATTTCTTTGTTTAATCAATCTCAATCCGAAACAAATCACACAAAATCTTGATACATATCAATCGATTATGAAATTATTATTTCATTTCTTAAAGAAACTTCTTCAACAAGAAATCTTTCTTCTTCATACGGGTTTATCAGCATGGATTTTAGCCAATGCAATTAATAAATTACCGATTGATATCGTTCTCGAAGATGATAATCGTTTATATTCATTCATAATTTTATTTAAACGTGGCATGCGTGAAGAAAAATTACAAGCAAGTTTAACAATAAATCGTGCAATAGAAAAATCAGCACATGCCAAAGAACTTGTAGAACAAGATTCGACATGTTGGAATTTATTTCAACAATTTCAAATTTTTCTTGTTGAATAATTTAATTTTCATCAGAAATCGGACTTAAATTATGATGTCTTCGGTTCCAATCGTTTGATGTTGTTGTCGTTGTTGTTCGTATGTCACTAAAACTACTGTTGTAACTATTTGTTCGTAAACGAGGATTGTTTATTGATATTTGGTCGTCGTCTTCTTCATCATCAACATCATGATTATTATTATAGGAAAGAAAATCTAGACGTTGTTCAGGATTGAAAAGAAATAGAAGATCACCAGTTTGAACGCCGTACGAGGCTAAGGTACGTTGAGGTCGTAAGCGTTTATCGCCAAATTCGAGAACAAGATCAGGCAAAACAGGATATAATTGTTCACGTTGAGCAATACGTTCAATTAGAGTTTGACAACTATCACGAAGATAATTACCCATAGGCATGTCGATCGTTAAACGTTTTACTTGGGATTCACTTCGTGTTACTTTTCGTACGGCAATATAAAATTGAATTGTTTTACTAGAAAAAAAGCCGAATCATATCGATTGTTAACATTTCCTCTTCATTCTACTTCGATCGTTTCGAAAATTGATTGGATTCATTTGTACCAAGTCGATGTGCACGTAAACATCTGTCGCATACCATGAAATTACAATGACGACATAGACGTAATGGCGCAAATGTTTCACATGTTGAACATTTAGCGGTTGAACTTACATTGTTACGAGAATGATTGCCAAGTCCTTGGTCTTCTAGAATATTTCGAACAGCAAAATTCGATGGAAAAATACCATCATCCGGTACAAGATGTTGTTTTCGACATTCAGGACAACTGAAAAATAAAGAAATTTTCATTGATAAATTCGTTTTCTTTTCTCTGTCTCTCTTGAATTTCATACGTGACTGTGTCACTATCATCTTGGATTAAACGATGAAGACACTCATTACAATATGTATGACCACAAGGGAGGAGACGAGGTTCAGTATAAGATGCAAGACAAACAGGACACTGAAGTAACTCTTGTAAATGTTGGATACGTTGAGTTGAAGGCCTTTGAACGAAAAAGAATCAAGAAGATTTATATTCAATCTACTAAATTCTCTCTTCGTTTTTTTTTTTGAGACAAGATAAGACAAGGTTAGAAAAATTAAGCTTCTAAATCTTAAAAATGTCAAGGAAGAAATTGATTGATTTTTTGTTGTTAAATATCACCTAATAAAATTCGAATAATGACTCATGATCTTACCCTCGTCGACGAATCGATGGTCGTCTTCGTTTAAAACTGCTTGTTAATGCACCTCGTTTTGGCATATTTCGTTCAATAATCGATGCTGACGAAGCTACCGATCGTTTACCAGTTCGTTTTGGCGCGTTAACAGCATGTGCAGCACCTGTAGCAACTCGTTGCGGTATTTCTGGAACGATTCCCGATGATGAAGCTTGTCGGCATCCTCGTGGATGTTTTCGTCGAGCAGCTGGTGATCGATGTCGACCCATAATCGATGGTGGTGGTGGTGGCGGTCTTCGTCGTCGTTTGGGTCTTATTGGTGAATCGAGAATAGGTGGTGGTTCAATGACATTGTCGTCTGGTGGTGCATCGCCAAATAATTGATCAATGGTTGTATCCCATTGAGGTGGTCGAGGTGCTGATGGTTCGCCATTTTCATCAAAAGGATTCTTACTGCTGAAACCAAATGCTTGCGACAATTTCGAACCTGTTTTGCCCATCGATTAAATAACGACAACCAGATAGGGAGAGAGAGAGAAGAAAAAAAAATATATATATATATATGTATTTCTTATGACCAGAAGACGGAAGTAACGTTCATAGGCAAATTTATGTCGTCCTTCTTTACATCGTCATGCATCACTAGTTGATGATAGTGCGTGTGCATGAAAAAAGAAAATTTTATGTGTCGATTATTATCGTCACTCAACTGATGTATGAAATAAAATAAAATAAAAACGAAAGAAAGAAAACGAACAGGTATTTGCGATATATTTAAGCTTTTCTTTTCTTCTTCTTGTTCTTCTTTCAAGCAATGGTTGCATCATGTATAGAAAGGATACAAAAGGAGACGAACAGTTGTGTTAATCTTCTTTGGATTATTTAAATAAAAGAGACGTTAAATTTAACACTCACACAATATATAATTTCTGTTTTATTTCCGATGTTGTTTTCAACACAAGAGAAAAAGAAAAATAGATAAAGAAATCAAAAGAAAAAAAATCATGTTTGTAAAAAATAAAAATCGAACGAACGAAGAAAGACAGTCTGTTTTCTGGTTGATAACACATGCATACACACACACACCGGAGTTATTCGTTTTAACACATATTTAACTCATATCCATAGCTTCAGTATTATTATTCGTATTGAAACTAAATCCCGACGATGATTGTTGTTGTTCATTAATAACTGTATTATATAAATCTTGATATTCTTTCGTTGATTTAATTAATGATTCAAAATCGATGATATGCTGAACTTTATTGGCATCTTTGATTTGTTGTAGAGCAAGAAATACTTTAATAGCTGCACGACGTAGTTCGTCATGTTTTTCGAATTCTTGTTTGATACTATTGGCTTTCACTTTCGATTGTAAAATAGCTCGTAATGGTAAAAGAAGACGTTCGAGTCGTTGAAAGACAATTGTTGGACAAAGAACAGATAAACGTACGACCATAAGAAATGTTAACATACGAATATCGTAATGTTCTTGTTTGAGACCATCTTCAACATAGGTTAAATATTCGAACATATCGAGTTTATCGAGACAAGCTAAAGAATAAACAATGTCGAATAGATATTGATAATCGGATAAAATGATGAAACATACTATCGAGAAGTGTATACATGCATTCAAAAGCAGCTTTACGAAGATCGAGACCGTCTAAATAAACAGACACACAAAAATGTTTCAGTTCGATGAAAGATGTCTTTTTTTTTCCCTACCGTCAACTGTATGTTTAAATGGACCCATTTCAACTTCTCGAATAAGTTCTGGTCGAACACGTGTTTCATTATAAAGTTTTGGTAAAAGTTCTTTTAATAAATGTCGAATTAACATTGGTTTATTATGTGCAGCTAAAATATATCAAAATAAAACTCAATTTTTTTGTTCGAAAATTTTATTTTTCTTCAAACCTGAATTAAACATAACGAGTGCAACTCGTCGTACATCGATATTTTCATCTTCTAAACCGTTTAAAAAGTCTTTAATATAATCTTTAAGAATCGTATCGATATGTTGTGGTTGATCGACAATGGTAAATTTAATAGCCGTGATAATCGTCGAACGAACATGTGGCGATGATGTTTGTTTATTTTGCGCATATTTAACGAATGTTTCACGAAGAACTGGTACTAATTTTTCAGGTTTTAATAATGTCAATTTACCTAAACATTCGGCAACAACATTACGTGTGCCTTCTTCCGGACATTCGCAATGATTGAAGAGCGTTCGCCAAATTGAATCAATATGTTCGTCTAATTGAGGAAGATTTTCATGATTTTGATAGGCGATGATTTCACGTAATGAATGCAATAAAAGATATTGACGTTTTGTTTGACTATTGGCGATTTCATTTAATAAGAATGGTATATGTGAATTAAGATTTCGTATGCCAATATAACCGAGTGTGTACGATGCAGCTGTACGTAGATCATCGGATGGCGATGAGAATATTTCCAAAAGAATTTGCTGAAGATTGGATGATGATTGCGCAAGATCGGTATATTTGCCTGTTTCACCGAGACAAAGAAGAGCTAAGATCTTAATTGAATCGTTACATTTCGAATCATTTAAATCGTTTTGAAATTTCTTGATAAACGGTGAACTTTCTTTCAAATTGGCAACAGTCAAAGCAGCAAATGATTTAGCAATTGAATAGAATGCTTGTTTATGTGCAACTAATTGTTGTTGAACATTTGTATTTGTTGTTGATGTTGTTGCTGGTTTTTGTTGTGTATAAATAGGTTTAATTAATAGATTAACTAATTCTTCGTATGACATCGATTGTGGTACGAGTGCACAGAGAAATTCAATGACAGCATCGAGTGCTGTACCTTGTAGAAGTGGTGATTGAATTAATTCTAAGACTTTGGTTAAGATCGATTGAATTTGGTCTTTATCAATTGAATTGGCATTGATTTTACATATCGATGTTGTCAATTTCAATGCATACTGTGCTAGAAGTAGATCATTTTCATTGATTAACGATGGTAATTCAACGAGAATGGATTTAATGAGGTTTTTATTAAGATTTTTCGAGTAAAGTTTAATAATCGAACGAAGACATGATAAAGTATTCATTTTAAGTGTTCGATGATTTTGTCGAAGATATGATGAAAGAATAGGAACGATTTCAACAAGAATCGTCTGTAATTCGAGTTGTAATGGTGATTCAACAATATTTGTCAATGCACGAACAGTTGGTAAACGTGTGATTTCATTTCGAAGTAAATCAATGAGTGTAGGCCATGATGATTGTAATTGTTGAGCTGTAAGTAAATCACCGAGATAGACGATAACATATGAGAAACATGTGATTGCACGTTCTTTCACTTCTTGATCGAAATCTTTTTGTTTTAAACGTTGTTGTGTACAATCATAGATTTGTTCGACGAATGGTTTGAATTCATTTGAAATTGAAATTGTCGATTTTGGACGAATGATTCGAACTAATTCTTGAAGAACAAGTAGAGCTTCACTGGCAATTTTGTAGAATGTATCATTGGCATGTGAAAGTATCAATGGAAAAACTGATTTCATATGTTTATGAAAACGTGTTGGCTCATCGTGTGTTTGAAAAAGTGCATGAAGAAAAGCGAGTGCTGTGATTTTTAGATTTGAATGTAATGTTTTCGACATTGTTTGACCGGATTTGATTTCAGATGATGATTGATTCGATTTCGATTTGTCCGAAATTGATAATGAATAGAGTGTACTCGGTAGAATAACATCGATATGATCATTGAGAATATTTCGTTGAATTTGAACGAGATTTGTTAAAACAATCAAACTGCCTTCACGATTTTTCGTATCTTTATCTTTCATAATTTTTCCTAATGAACGAACAATCGATGGAACATATTCAGCTAATGGTGAAACATAATTATTTCGATTGGAAACAGCATCTGTATCCATGCTATCTTCATCATCATGGCTTGCCGAATAGACATTCGATGTTTGCTGTTGTTGTTGTTGTTGTTGAAGATATGTTGTTTTTGTTTGTTGAAGAATTGTAATGAAACAATGAAAAATATCATTTTTAACTGTATTTTCACGTTCGAGAAAACGTTCAATAAGAATAGGTACAATTTTTCGTGCGTAAGTTGTTTGTAAAATATCATGTTGTGTGACAACAACAGCTTCGATACATTTAGCCGCTGAATGACGAACTTTCCATGAAAGATCATCATCATCTGAATACGAATCTTGATCTACAATGATTTCAAATAATTTGAGTTTTCATTTTCAAAAGTTATTCTTCAAATACCTTTATCATCATCATCATCGTTACCGCTTTGATCATCACTCATATTATCATCTTCTACAGACACAAAAAAAAACATAAAACAAGTTTATTTAAAAAATTAGTTTTTCTTTTTACCATCATAGTTAAAATTTGGATCGTATTTCAAATAGACAATACAAATATCGACTATTTTAGGAACGAATTGATTCGTTTCTTTTGGACAACGTTTTAAATAAGTTTCGAGTGCTTGTAAACAATATTCAATTAATTCATCATCGTATTGTTGATCATCATCGCCGTTATTCGACGGTGTTTGTTCAATGAATGATAATGTTATTCGAACAATTTCCGGTATATGTTCACTCAAACGTTGAGACGCAAGACGACAGATTGATGTCAATGCTTGAACATATGTTTTAACTAAAATTAATAATAAGAAAAAAGAATACGATTGGCTTTTTTTGTTTCTTCTTCAGATTTACTTGTTGTATTCGCTTCGCTTGATGCTGATTTTTTATTCGCAACAGCTGATGATGGTTTTCGTTTGAGTTTATCAAGTAAAATCGTAAGAATTTCATTGAATAATTGAAGATCACATGTTTCAAGTAAATGACTATAAAAACAAACCCGATGAATCAATCATATGACAAATGCATTGTGCAAGAACGAACCTCAACGATGTTATTGCCCGTTTTCTAACAGCCGATCGGCTCGAATCCAAATATGCTAATAAAATCTGTTTCAATTGTGCATGAAACGATGATAGATTTGCTCCGAATCTCGATAGCATATCGCTGATTATATCTAAGATTTCCAATTGACTTTGTCCACCATTAGCTAAATCTAACGAATTATTCGTTTTCGTCGTTGTACCTTGCTGAATGGCGGCTAGTAAACGTTGCATGATTTTCTTTATTATATTATTTGTTGCACCAGAATTCGTTGTTGCTAATGATGTAATCACAATTTTCAAGCCACTACTCGAAATATCTCGTAATTGTTCGGCATCTTTCGATGTATTTGTACAATTCGAACATAATGTTTCGCATATGATTTCAATTTGACCTTCTTTTACTTTGCATACTAATGGACCGAGACATTTTACAGCTTGATTTTGTACTTCACCATTGGTATCTTCTAAAAGTTTTAAAACACCTTTAACTATTCGACGTTCACTATCATCATCTAATTTAATCGATTCTTTTTGTAAAGCATTCATTAAATCTGATGTTGCCATAAAACGAAAATCTTTGTCATTTGATGACATTTTCTCTAACAGAGTACCGATGTGTGTTGTTGGCGGAACCGACATTGTTGGCTAGTTTTCACAGGTTTTTTCGTTTCAACTTTGTTTGTCTTTGAAAATGCAATAAATGACTACGAAGGAAGAAGAAAAAACGAATACAAAGAATACCCAAACAAATCCCATGAAAATTACTCAGATTGCGTTTATTTATTCTTCTTGTTTTTGTTGAACGACGATGAAAAATAAAATAGATTAATAAATAATTTTTTTTTGAAAAATTAATTTGAAAATTTTGTCTTGTTTTTTTTTCATTCAACGAAGAAAAGAAAAATGAAGGTTACCGAGAAGTTTACAATGGAGTTATTCGACCAATGAAATAAAAGTATCATACAGAATAGGAGAGAGATTTAAATGACTAATTGTGTGTTATTGTTGAAAAAACTTTTTCTTTTCCTTCGTTTTTTCTTGATACAAAATGTTTTTTAATTACAATTAATTTGACAAATAGAAATGAGAAGAATCTAAGTGAACATCGACTATTTTCTTATTTCTATTGAACACGAAAATCGAAGATTTTTACAAAGGTGAGATTTTCAATATTGCAGAATTCATTTATTTTCGACCTTTTTCTTATCGATAAGATGAAGAAAAAGAACATGATTTTTGTTTTTTCTTCGAAATTTCATTCTCCTTTCGTCAACTATTGAAACCAATTTTTTTGACGGTTTTTTCTTAAAGAAGTTACAAGATTGTATATTAATCGAATAGTCCCTATGGAAATTAAGTATTTTCTTTTTTTTTTAATGTCAATAGAAAAATATTGACATGTTGAGAACAAATCATACGGAAATATCGGTAGTTGAAAAATGATTATTACTATTAAAAAGGGAGTTTCTCGTTTTTTATTTTATTTCTTTTACTTTTAAATATCACGATGAATAAAATTCTCTTCTCATGTCGAGTAAGTTCTATCGTATCAAGTTCGATTCGTTTTTCTTTCTTTTTTCTTTTTTTCGCTCTCTCAATCATTGAAAATTGGATTAGTTTCGAAAGAGAAGAGAAGAAGAAAAAAACGGCAAAAGAGTAAATGTATATTTCGAAGAATCTTTTCATCGCGTTAGTTTTTTCTTCTTCTTTTTCTTCGACATCATCGCCAACTGTGTATATGTATGCAATTGAAGCCACAAAAAAAAGTTGAATGTATTTGTTGAATAAAAAAAAGAAGAAGAAGAAAAAACGCGAATATACATTACAATAACAACAACATCATGCTCGTTCTTGATGTTGTCAATGTCACAAATCGAACATAGATATTCGTCGATGAGCCATAGTGACGACAGTGATTGTTATCTTTCACCGAGTTTATTACGATCGAATTTGTTGATGAATTCATCGAGAAAACAAATGAAAAAACGAATGAAACATCGAAAACGTCAGATAGATTACTCAAGAGATGTAAGAATATAAAACAAACAAATCAAATTCCGAAGTACTCTTGTCGTTTTCGATTTCAATTCAATAACACGGTTCATTTATAAAAACTAACACATTTCTTGTCTTTTCATAGATGGACACCGTACGACGATGCCAAATTAAACTCCTTGATGATCGCAAACTTGATGTATCCATAACTGTAATTGAATAATTAGATTTTTTCTCATTGAAATTGGATTTTTGGTTTTGTTTAATGTAGAGTAAACAAACAGTTACTGAATTAATTCTGGAAATCAGTCGTCAATACAATCTAACAGAAATCGAATATTTCGGTGTTTATTACGAAGACAAGTGCGTATATATTCATTCTCCTTGAAAACTCAATCGTTTTCTTTACAAATCAAATTTGATCGACATTTCGAACAAAGAACACGCAATTTTTTTGTAATTGATTATTCTAGTGACGAACGCATGTGGCTTCCATCTGATAAGAAATTATTTGATCAAGAAATATTTAAACGTGATTCATCGATTCCTTTACTTTATTTTTCTGTCAGGTAGTTCAATGAAATTAATTTCAATTTTGATATAAAAAAAAAACATCTTTAAAATAGATTTTCATTTAAATCATTTTTATGGCTACATAATTCGAATACAGTTATGTTATTCTTTCTATCCACACGTTTTGCAATCTATCGAGTAAAACAAATAATAACATTATTCGAAAATATATACTCATTCGTGCTCATTAAGGGACTTATCGATACGACTGACAATACGATATTTCAATTAGCAGCACTTGTAGTTCAAGCAGTTGCTGGAGATTATGCGAAGTTCGTTGATTTGAAAGAAAGAAATGAATTGTAAACTTTGTTTGTTTGTTTTTCTCTTCTTCAAGTGATGAAGCAGCAATGAATGTAATCAAAAGAACTTGTGTTCTACCGAAACGTGTCATCGATCGGAATGTATCACAACGATATTGGTACAGAAAAAGACTAACTCTTTTAAGAATCATTTGTTTTTGTTTTTTTTTTCTTCAGTGAAGATCAAATCATCAATCAATACAAAGCATATCGAGAAACTCCACGAGGTCTTTGCATTGTCAAGTACGAATTTGATTCCATTCGAAAGGAATTGATCAAAAAAAGACACTGTTGCCTCTTTCAGATACATGATGATCGCAGAAAATCTACCTTCTTATGGGTCACATTATTTTCTTGTTCGAGTAGGAAGATTTCGATGAAAAAATGTGAAATATTCGATGCGTTTTTGTATTTTAGAATAAAAATAATGTTCCAGCATATTTGGGAATATCATTTAACGGAATATCAGTTTACAATTATCATGATCGTGAGACGGCATTGAAAGTATGCGAATTATTTGTTTTGTCTTCGATGAAACTATTTTCTTTGTTTTGTCAAAGGTCTATTATTGGAAACAATTAGAGAATTTATACTATCGTGATAGAAAATTTTCATTAGAAGTTCATGATCTCGAGTAAAATGAATCCCTCAAACTCAATCAACATAATTCTCACGTTCTTTTTGTTCTCTTTCATTTTCTCAGACCCTCAAATTTCGCTTCGTCATCATCGAATCCTGCTAATTGTTCAGCACAAGATTCCGACGATAAACTACTCGATGCCATACACGATCCATCGACACAGTACAAACGAATATTTTCTCTCGAACTGTTTTCATATAATTTCGTTTTAAGAATGTCGTCGGGCCGTCGTGTACCTCCAACGCCCAATATTAAAGTCCGTGCATGGTTTACCAATTCACCACAATACTGCAAAGCAATTTGGTCGACGGCTGTTTCTCAACATCAATTCTATCTTGACAAACGAAATTCTCGTCAAAATCAATCGTTACAAATCGATGATCTCGTTCGAGAATTGAACAGTTCAACAATAACATTAACTATCGATAATTCACAAACCAACGGTCCATTATCACAATCGAATAGTACGAAAAGAACGAAACGAAACGAAATTCGAATTGATTTTCTTTTTGATTTAGCTACGTTGAATCTTATTCAAAATGAACAAATCGAAGCTGATGTTGAACAACTTATGGATCTAATGAAAAATCGAAAGAAACAATTAGAAAGTCTTTTGAATGAAAAAATGAAAGATTTCGGTTTACTCTGTGTTTTGGAAAATGTTCGTTTTCAATCGATTGTTTGATTTTCTAAATTTTTTTCATCTCAATTTTCTTTAGCAATTAACTGGCTCAACAACATCCGATGATCATGTAAATATCAACGATAGTAATATTCAACAAGAATTAAAATATCATGTTGTCGATGAATTACTCAATGAACAAGTTCAAGAAGTATAAAAACGCATTTCGTTTTTTTTTGTCTTTCTAAATACGAAAAACAAAATGTTTGAATTAGATTACAAGATTAAATCAATTGAAACAAGAACATGATATTCAGAGTAAAATTGTGACATGTGCGAAGAAGTTATTACATGATCAAGCAAAAGGCAATTCGAATCTGTTAGATTCGGTTTTGAAACAACGTTTTGAATTTTATACTTGTGTCAAAGAGAAAGTATGCGATTTCGAAGAAAGAAAATATTCGAAAAAAAGTCAATCTGAATTTTGTTTTCTCAGCTTGATCGTTTAACAAAATCAATTGAAAATGTCCAAAAAGATATCAACTCTCGTTATCCATATACAGAAATTAGTCCCGGTAAAATTCGATTGATTTTCATAAAATAAAAAGCAACAGATCGATATTCATCTTTAGTTAAATCATCCACAGCAACAAGTGGTAGTCCACCATTGAATTTATTTGCACAACGAAATAAGAGTCCATCACCGACTGTAAATTTCTTAAGAATAAGAATACAAAAAGAGTTTACTTTTGTTTTTCTCTAGCAATTAAATCGTACATCTTCGTATAAACGAGCTTTAATTCATAATCAACGTTCGGTTCCATCAGCATCTGTAGATAATCATCTATCGGATCTTGATAATCACGTTTTCCTTCCAACAACCATCGATCGAAGGTACAAAACAACAAAAGATCTTGAATTTCAATGCTTTTTTTTTTCTTCTTCTCAGTCAATCATCTGATCGAATCGCCAAAAGTCTTCCAAATGAATCTATAACAACAACAACTTCCCGACCACCGCATACAGCCTACATTCTTCAACCGCCATCGCAAGTCCTGCCACCTTCAACATCAGCGAATTCATCTCGAAATCGTATTCGTGATCGTAAAAATCCGTCAAGTCTACGTCATGGGCAAAAATCAACGTCAACATTAAATTCCTATACCGATGAACAATCTCAATCATCCCAACAACAACAACCATCAACAAATCATATGCGCAGTTTAGATCGTAAACATACGCGACAAACATCACAAAATTCATCGATCAATTCAACATTAGCGAAATCACAAATGAAAACAAGTCATACGGATATTTATGGAAGTTTAGAACGAAATAAACATAGTAAAGTTTCACAACCATCACTTCACGGCACAATATTAAACGATGAAAACGATCGAATCAAGAAAACTGAACATCAAGCACACGATTTCTATCATTTAACATCCAATTTACCATCACAAACGAATAATACAACATCGACTATTGTCAATGTCGGCAATGTTCTTCAACAACAACAACAACAGCAAGCGCATGCTTCATTCGATCAAATCGATTACATTTCACCAACATTACCAATAACATCATCAGCAACAACACGTCAACGTCGACCTCCACCATCTGTTTTTCAACCACATTTCGATTCGTCAACGACAACACCCAAAGATAGTTATTATACAATATCAGGTTCCAAAGACGTTTCATCACATCCACATCCACACATACGTGGACTTGCCAATGATAATTTTTACAGTGGATCATATGCAAATAAACCACCGATGGTACCACCAAATCAACAACAATCAATGCAACGATATGATACTTCACCATTACTCGTACGACGTTTAGAAACTTCCGCCTATCCGTCTCAAACAACACGATATCAACCACAAGGATACAATCGTACACATTCAAGTGCAATGATGCAAACAACAACATCAACATCTCAATTATCACAACCACAACAACAACAACAACCGCCACCACCGGTTTTACCTGGTCGTTTGAATCTGACGAATCCAAATCATACAGCATCATCATCAGCCTTACTTTTTCGTCCACATAGTTCCCAGTCATCGAGTTCACAATCATCTGGGTACGAACGAATCTAAGATTTCGTCGTTAATTGTTTATTGGTTTATTTTATTTTTAGACAAAACTCCGGTAGTGTTCATGTAGCTGAAGAATTCTCCGACGATGTACTCGGTTGGTTTAATAGCACACATGGAAATGCTGCTACTCTTGTGTGATTTTGTCTTTTCATTCGTTTTCTTTTCTCTCTCTCTCTCTTAACTTTCCGTTAAATATCAATCGTTGTGCCATTTACGTACAAGAAAGCAAAAAAAAAAAGCCTTCATGTTTATTTTTTCTTGTTGTCCTTCTTCTTATTTCTTAAAGTCATTTTGCAATAAAACAAAACAACATATGCGCACAAAATTAACTAATTAAAGACTATTCTTCAAACTAAATTGGGTTTCTTCATTTTTCTTTTTTCTATAAATATATATTTTTTTGTCTCTTTATCTGTTCATTTATGTTTATTCCCGTTTTTTGTACATTTACTTGAATACACTGTTTTCTTTTTGTTCTTTCTTCGCTCTCGTGATGGCTTTTGATTGGAGTACATAAATGCCTATGTATGAATGTCCGATTCTTCAAACAAACAAAAAACTACTAGCGTTCGACGTGTGTCTTCTTCTTCTTCTTCTTTTTTATACAGATTGATGGAACTATTAAAAAAATATATATATTCAGTCCCAAAGAAATATGATCTTTGGGCTTAAAAAATATGATAATGCAAGAATATTGCACTGTAATCAACGATGAAAACGAGGGATTTTAAGTGTATTTGACCAGGTGCAAGATTTTTCGTATGATATAAATATAAATAGCGAAATATGAAAGTTGATTACAATATCAAAATGAGAGCTACTTTCGGAGTATTGATTTTATGTGTTACTGCAGGTGTGTTGAAACAAAACCTTATATTTGATTCAGCACGATATTTTGTTTTTCTTTTATAAAAAAAAGTACATGGATTATTTTCCAACAGTGGTGATGGACCCGCTTGGGATTCATTGAGAATAACATGGGGTGCAAATCCATTTAGTTCAAGCTATTTTGTTAAACAACCATTAACCGTTCAAGATGCCAGAACTGCTGGATTTGAACCGATCAGTACAACTTGCAAAGGTAAAATGATCTAAATTTAATCTGATTAAATAAAAATAATACATTTCCGGTAGGCAAATTTCTCGGACAACGTTATATGAAAGGAAATGATACAAGTTTAATATTAATTTACGATAGTAAAAACAATGTTGCTGGTATCCAAATGGGTGTATGTTTTCTTCTAGAATGTTCTTTTTTTGTCTTAAACTTCGTTTTTTTTCAAATAACAGCTTCCCAAAACAATGGTAAGTCCATATTATAATTGGACCGATCAAACAATGTATAACACGGATACAATTAACGGTGTTGATGTTTACATTCTTACAGCTTATTTCGTTGATCCACAAACAATTTGTTCATCAACCGACATTCCCAATCGTAGATTAGGTGATACAGGCACTGGTCTTTGGTTACAAAATGGTACTGATCCAATTCAAAATTCATTTACTATTCCATTGGATCAAAACAAAATTAACGAAACTAAATGGACTCTCGGTCATTGTTTTTATTCAATGGGTAAACAACAAAACTGCCAATCAAACATAGTCTGTCTTCATCTTCTTTCTAGGTGTTCACTATTGGTACGATAATCGATTAGATTTAGATTGCAATCTGTTTTTCCCGGCTTTTCTTATGTTTAACAAAGGAAAATTAACTGGTTTTGGTTGGGCTACTGTCGGCAAATATGACTATAGTAAACATACGGAATATCCACCATTATCAGCATTGAATGTAATTAAAAACGATCTTCTTTCCTCTCAAATTGATTTATCTATATTCATTTTAGTCATTTTTGGCACCTGTACCAACTTGTATGCCCGATAAATTCAATCAAGCCGGCGGTTTTACAACGATGCATATCTATTTCAATACTGAACCATGGAATTTACTTTGTTAGAATTAATCGTTCTATTTTTCTCGAAATAAATTCATTTGATATCATTTACATGTCATCTTGACCGTATAATTGTTCGTCTCTCTTCATGTCATCTTTTGAAGACGAAACATGTAAACATACGGATTAATTTAAAAGTGAAGAATGTTCTCTTCTTTTTCTTTTTCTCACAATCGAATTGCATCATGTCTAAGATTGGAATTAGCTGTTTTATAAACAAAAAATAAAACACAAACGAATCAGACATATTTTCTTTTCATTCTTTAATTGCTTACGAACATCTATTGATCTGTTCGAATATATTTTCATGCTTTTCGATTGGTCATAAATCACATATAAATATTCCGAGAAGAATTCATTTGCTAAACAAAATGTTAACAATAATTTCTTCAGCGAAATTAATTTCAATTGCATTCATTCTTAGTTTGTCTTTTGCATGGCCATCAGATACGACGAGTAAGTAAAAACGAAATCCTTTCAGACTTGCCCAAGCTTTGACTATTTTTGAAGGTATATCTCCGAGATCATCTGAAATCGATAAATCAAATGTTCGATCGCAAACAATTATGAGTGAATTCATGCAAAGTTTATACAAACAATTAACTATTTCTAATCGAAAAAAACGTCAACTATCAACTGAAAGTTTACCGAATCGATTTCAATCGATTGTTAGTCTTTTTAATCTGCATAATGAAAGTCAAAATTATTATTCATTTCAATATAATTCTTCATTAGAAAATCTTACATTGATTGAATTGATTTTACCCGTATCACATTTGACAAATGTATCAACAATTGAAATTAAATCAAATGATTTTCAATTTCAAATTCAACGACCATTTAATTTCAAACGAAATTTAGTAAAAATCGATTTAACAAAATTTATTCGAAAATTTCCAATGGAATTTTCAATTGAATTTACTAATCTAACTTTGAAATCATCCGGCTTTTTAACATTATATTTTCGACAAATATCAAAACGAATACGTCGTGATATTTCATTGATTAATTCCGATGATGAACTAATCACATATCCAGATAATCCAACCTCTTGTCAAGTTCGTTCGTATCAGACATCATTCGTCGATCTTAATTTGACGTCATGGATAGTTGAACCAAGTTCATTTGAAATGAATATTTGCTCAGGAAAATGTCAAACAACGTCTCCTATGTCATCGTATTTAACTATGTTAAATCTTCTTCATAGAATCTCGCCGAAAGAAATACCGGGATTATGTTGTAAACCAAAACGATTTGCATCGACAATCTTATTATATTATGAAGAACAAAATTTAGTATTAAAACGTTTTGAAAATATGCGTGTTATTGAATGTGGATGTTCATGAGTTTATATTTCGACTTTTTGTACTGTTAGTTGCACATTCAATGGTGTATTTTGTTGAATACGATTTGCTAATTGTTAAACATTGCCATTCGGTCTCTGATCGTCTTGAACGTGAATTTGACGTTTTTCTAATAAACGTTTACGACAAATAAGAAATGTTATTCGATTTCCAATATCACGTATTTCTAAACGAAATTGTGAACCTGCTAAAGTATAGACATAGAATGATATTGAACAATTGAAAAAAGCTAATTGTCGTGAAACTAAAGCAAAGAAATTTTCGATTGTTAAACGTAGAACTGTTTTCGTTGTTGTTAGTGTCAGCGTTGTTAATAATTGTGAAACAGCTAATGGTAATGAACAAATAATTGTAATCATAACTTGAACTAATAACATTTTACTCAATTGTAAATCACGTCTTTTTATTCGAGCATGGTGCTGAGCAACAACAGTATTGGCAATACGACGATGTGATGCATGAATATTTTTTATAATTAAAACAACGAATACACTCATGAGTAAAGGTGGAAGAAGACTGAATTGAAGGAGAATTTGAATGTCACTAAATATTCGATAGTTACCACGTTGAGGATAGCAAAAATTCTGTAAACGATCATATACATTGAGAAATGTTTGAATATTATAAAGAATTAATGTATGACAATAACAAAGAATAAATACAATTGTAATAAATACAATTGAACGATAGGCATTTTTAATTGTACTCAATTGTCGTCGACGATTGTCATCACAACTGATTAAATATCGATCGATTGTTCCTAGAAGTATATACCAATTCGATAGACTCAATGCGATATAGACTGTAAATGATCGAATTCGACACATAACGAGATTATTATTGACAGGATCGAGACTGTATATGTCTTGTAAATAACGTACGAGTACACCTATGTAAAGAGCGATAAGACAAACGATTGTACTACTGAGAAAATAGACTGAAATTGGATTTCGACGTTGTGAACGTTTGGAAAATATAATTATATTACAAAT